>SDBV01006980.1_pt1 | contig 15518 bp, 10 predicted proteins | sample 2277081 | NCBI WGS metagenome assembly SDBV01 (sample SAMN10402039, study PRJNA504765) | marine sediment metagenome | isolation source: marine sediment core GS10_PC15, 223 cmbsf | place: Arctic Ocean: Southern Knipovich Ridge | collected 2010
TCTTTCGATCCTCCAAAAAATCGATCCTCCAAAAATAGTTACTCTGCTTTGGCCACATACCAAAACACACACACAAACAACACACACACCATATAAACACACACCAAAACAAGTGCCTGCTTGATTAACGCAACAAGCGTTAATCCTAAAGTGCAATTATACTAAATAGCTAGCTTTGTGTAACGACCAATTCGAACACAAAAACTTACCATTTAGCGTAAACAAGTCCGATAACCTCCATCTCCCGCAGCCCATAAATCGCATATTTCACAGTCTTTTGGTCTTGAGCGGCTCTTTTGGCCCATCGCTTACGCTCAGGGCTTCTCGTATAAATGTTGTGATAAAGCATGTTATGTCTCACTACTGGTTTTAAGGGGATACTGATGGCTTGATGGTATCTTTGGCTGTTATACCAAATCACAAACCGTGTAATCTGGTATCTCTCGATTTTACCTGTACTTCTGGGAATATCATACTTGCTCAGTGCATCAGAGTTACTCAGCTGCGAGCTTTTCAATGAGGTATATAAGACCCGTATTGCTTTCGGTATTCAAGTGGCGCCATTCCCATCTTATTTCGAAAGCTCCGCGACAATTTCTCCGCACCCGAATAACCCAAACTCAGCGCAATCTCTGATATCTGCAAGTTCGTCCCCACAATCATCTGCCGAGCCTGCTCTATGTGCACATTTTGTATCTGGTCGTGAATCGTCCGGTCCAATACCAGACGGAACTTCTTCTGCAAAGCACGTATCGTCAAGGCCACAGAATCAGCTACATCTTGGACCCCAATCGGCGTATGAGCATGCTCCCGAATATAACGAAGTGCGAACGCAACATCCTCGTCTTCCACTGCTTCAATATCCGTCGTTTGCCGAGACACAACATACATCGCATGTGCCAACACAACCTGCTTTGTTACCTCCTCGCCATCCATTATCTTATCCAGTAGCTGCGCTGCCTCATACCCCGCCCGCTCACAATTAATTGCCACACTCGATAGACGAGGGTCCATCAATTCGCACTCTAACTCATCGTTATCGACTCCCAAAACTGCTATTTTCTCCGGAATGCGCATCCCTATAATCTTGCAAACTTCAATCACGTCATGGGCACGGTTGTCGTTACAAACCATAATACCCACCGGCTTAGGAAGCCCCTCCAGCCACTTCTTGATCGTGTTCTGATCTTTATTTAATGAAGGCCGCTTCGACGACCGTAGCTCCTCAAAAAAATGCGTCTGAAAACCCGCCTCCGCTATTCTTTTGTCAAACGACTTTGCGCGTTCATTCGACCACGGCATGTCATGATATCCCAAATACGCAAAATTCCTAAAACCGCGATCAAGGAAATGCTCCGCACCCATCCTCCCGATGGCCTCATTATCCGTTATCACATACGGAAATCCCTTCCTCAGCACCGTCGTTACCGCCCTGAAAAATATCGTCGGCAGCCCCATACCAATGATCCCATCCATATCAACACTGTCACGCGCAATGATCCCTGTGGCACCCCATGCCTTCAGGTCCGCTAATGTCCTCTTTCGTATTCCAGCCCATCTATAAGAGTTGTACGTCGATGCCCGGTAGTAAAATGGTGGCTCGCAATAAAAAGTCCACGGCCTGTGAAGCCGGGCATACTGCGACACTCCACGCAAAAACGCCCTCCCGGACTCCCGCGAGTTCTCTATCAATAGCACGACTTTCTGATTCCCTGCCATCCCAAAAACCTCTTAATAATTTGCCAATTTTAATATAAATATTATATCGGTGAATATAGCTATATGTCCAGAATAATACGCGAAATGGTAAGATTATAAACGATATCTGGTATTTATCTTTTTTGATATATTGCTATAATAAACTTGAAATAAGCAAGAAAGTTCGGCCTTAAATATTCTGCTGCATCATAAGAAAAAGGCCTTTTAAAAAAGTTTGACGTACAATTTTGTCTGACTTTTAGGCAAAAAAACCGATAAATTCTTTAAAAAGAAGGCATTATTGAATGAGATACAGGTCAAATTATACCATGTCGTGTAAACCCATACACGGTTTTACACTAATTGAGTTATTGGTGGTCATAGCGATTATCGCCTTGCTGTTGTCTATAATGATGCCCGCCCTGCAAAATGTCAAGAAGATGGCCCAGGGTACAGTTTGCATGACAAACCTGAAGACTTTATGCACCGGTTGGTATATGTACCACGAGGACAACCGCGGCTATTTTGTTGGTGCCGATGCGTGGGGCACAGGGCTACCATTTCATTGGTCAGAGTTCATACCCTCTGAGGCAGAATTGTGGGTTCAGTCACCACAGGACGAGGCCGGTAGTATGGTAGACCGAAGTGGTTATTTTGCTGCTGCTACATTAGAAGACGAAAAAAGAGGAATTGTTAGAGGCGCTCTTTATCCCTATGTTGACGATACAAAGGTTTATCATTGTATCGGTGACCGCAGGATAGGAATGTATGGAGAAAACGGTGGATTTTATCGCACCTATTCAATAGTTGGCGGCGTAAACGGACAATTGGATAATGCGGTGGGAGAGACTTGGTGCTTAGAGATCACCCGTTCTGGTCAACTTAAAAGACCGTCAGGAAAATATATTGTGGTAGAGGAGGCTGGTCCAAGCTGGAATATGGGCTCCTGGATGTTATCTGTAAGGACCGAGAGCCTCTGGAGGTGGGTAGACGTGCCGGCAAGATGGCACAATAAATCCGCCCCACTCGGGTTTGCCGATGGCCACAGTGAAATGCGAAGGTGGCGTGATAAACGTACCATCGGGATTTGTGAGGATCCAACAAATTCTCCTGATCTTTTTTGGGACCCCTCCAATCCCAATCCAGACCTTGAGTATATGATAAAAAGCTTTCCTCATCGTGAGAATTAGTAATTTCTTTCATCCGTGGCGATGGCTTAATCTTTGGAGGGGTTTTGATTTGTTGTAAGCGAGGGATTATTATAGGGCTTGCTGAATAAATTTCCACAACCTCACGGTTGTGGAAATTTACTTATGCGGCATGGTATCACAGGTATTTTGAGCATATTGAGCAACGCACTCAAGCACTTTCCTCAAGGGCTCTTCGGCGAGCCGGAAGCGCCCTTGCCCCAGCGATAATAGTTTTCCTGTCCGGTAATTGCCTTAAACGCCCTGTTGAATGGATTATTACCCCCGAAAGGAATACCGGGCATTTGTTTAAACTTTGTATTTTCCGCTTTTTGTTTTAGGATCTCAATTGCCGGCATGTATTTATTATCACCTTCCCAGGTAAAAACTTTGGGGTCGTAAGCAATTAACATCTTTTCAACAGCAGGCTTAATATATTCATAAGCCTTCGGTGATTGGGAGTCCAAAATACATGCAGCCCGAACCTGAACATAAAGAGATGGATGGCTTATTAAAGCTTTCATAAGTACCGGCAATCCGTCTTGATAACGATTCAAATCAAATAATCCTTCCACAGCAGCCAATCGGACACTAACGGACTGATCTTTTAAGGCCGCCTGTAAACCCTCAACCACTTGTGCATCATCAAATCGAATAACAGCCAATCCCAGCACTGCCCAATAGCGAATGGCTGCATCCGGGTTTTTGGCGCTAGCAAGTAATTCGTCAATTGCAGTTTTGCCTAAATACATTAAATCCGCTGTCCTAAGAATTTCCTTGTAGTTATCTATTTGGTGCCCAACATCCCATTGCGATTTTCCCCTTTCGGAACGTTCTATAAGTTCTATTTCATCGAGAATGCCAAGGTCGCGTGTCTCAATCATCCAGTTGTGAAGCTCTTTGCGCATCCGTTTAAGCACTTTGGTATATTTTGGGTCATCTGCCACATTGTTTGCCATAAACGGATCGCTCTTGGAGTCGTAAAGCTCCTCAACAGGTTTAAAACGCATTGCAGGCATTTCCATTGCTCCTGTTAATTTACCCTGGCGAGCAAGTTCTACCCACTTTTTAAGTATAGATGCTTCAAACTCATAATCCTCGTATGGCTTATATGGCAAATGAGGGAAAAAGTTGCGGTGATATCGATATCGCTGGTCACGAACTGTACGCACCATTTCAGAACGACTGTCGAGCCTGCCGCGTGCTGCAAATACATATTCCCGCTTTTTTGCTTTGCCCTTACAGAGCAGCGGTCTGCCATCCATGAAATCTGGCGTTTCTATACCGGCTAAAGCCAAAGTTGAAGGTCCAATATCTATCAGTGAAATTAAATCATCTTCTACCGAACCGGTTTTTGCCGGAGCGAGGTGTTTATATTTCTCAGGGAACCGCATAATAAGTGGAACGTGAGTACCTTGTTCCCAAGCAGTGTGCTTGCCCCGTGGCATACCCACGCCGTGATCAGCCCATACAATAACAATTGTATCTTCCCAAAGCCCATCTTCCTTTAGCTGTTGAATCATTTCACCTACACGGTAATCCACCTGTGTAACCGCGTCGTAGTAACGCGACCATGCCTTTCTAAACTCCGGCACATCAGGGTGAAACGGAGGAATTGGAGCCTTGGCCGGATCATGAAAATCCTGGGGTTTGAGGCGATTTAACCGTTCTTTGACAATTCTATCTTCGGGAATTTTGGTAATACTGGAATGGCATTCACTTAGATCGAACTTTGCCAAAAAAGGCTGATCCTTATCAGGGCGGTTTCGCCAATGGGCTTTACGACTGCACTGATCCCAGGGATTTGTTGACAAGTTGTAGTCCATCTTTGCATTATTACAGGTGTAATAGCCGGCTTGGCGCATAATGGTAGGAATCATTTTCAAAAAATCAGGGCCTTGTTGATGGCTTCGATGATGAATTGTTCCCAGTGAAGTAGGGTACATACCTGTAATGTGTCCGCAACGTGAAGGAGAACACACCGGGGCCACAGCATACGCTTTGTTGTAGCGAATACCTTCCGAAGCGAGTTTGTCAAAAACAGGCGTGCGAGCGTACTGGTCTCCATAACAGCCCATCATCGGAGTAATATCTTCAAGCACAAACCAAACTATGTTTGGATGTGTGTGCGTCTGTGTTAGGGGCTGGCATTTGCATCCGGCAAGCGGACCGGCAACTCCGACAGCAAAACAACTTTTCAAAAAATCTCTTCGTTTCATGTTCTTTTCCTTATTTTTAAATTACCTTTTGCAATTTGCGTATGGCTCCCAGCACGCCGGTGCTGCCGCATTCGTTCTACTCTTCACCAAAATTTCAATCATCAACCTTCTCCATCACCAACACCCAGTCCTGCGGTGCAGGCAGACGTTCCAGTTTGTAGTCGCCGTTCGGAAGGAGGGTAACCTCCGGTATTTCCACCGCCCACACACGGGGGTTGTAGGGATCGTCGTGCATCACCAGAGGCAGCCCTTTGTCAACCGAAGCGGCAAGAGCCTTCCATTTTTTCATCTGTTCGGCGGTAACCTCAGCGTTGCCGGTATTGACGACGAGTCCCAGTTCATAGCGTTTTGCCCGGACCGGATCGAATAAATACGCATGATACGGCAAGTTGGGTTCGAGCCCCTTAACGGTGGGGGCCGTCCAAGCGTAGTAGTGGCCGGGGATATAGATCATTCGAAGCTTTCCGGGAATTCCGGCAGCGTACGGGAGGTCCCAGCGACCGCCTCTCTTCTCAAATTCTCTCTGCAAGGTATTGTGGGTCCACGTCTTATTCGAGCCTACTTCGAGCGTTGTGGCGTGCGGTTCCACCCACTCCTGATGCGGCTCGAATTTCCACCAGGAAAACGCTTCAAGAAATGTCTTGCCATAACCTAACTGCGTCGAACCTTTGTAGTGCATCGCCTCCGACCAAGGGGTAAAGGCATACTCGGAACCCCGTACGGTTTCCGAGGTCATCTGCCAGAGTCCTTCGGCTCCGTAGGTAAATCCCCTGGCTCCCAAAAGGATGGACGACCAGAAAACCTGTCGCTGAAGCTCAGGCCCGTTTGTCATCATGTGATTTTCATAGCAGATCTCGCCGATCACCACCGGCATCGTCGGCTTGATCGCATACGAAGCCTGCACGAAGGCGGTTGTTCTCAGCGGGGTTATCTTCCAATCGCCCAGCGGAGGCATTTCATTGAAATGACCTCCCTGTCCGGGCATCATCATGTCAAAGTCCAGAAGTTCAGCCGGAATGAAGCCTTTCGCCCAATTGGAATGTAACGTTACCGGGCGGTGGTAGGGATCAATGCTTCGCGCGTACTCCGCGGTCTTGATCCACTTATCTTTCGGCCCTTTGAATACTTCTCCCCCGATAGACCAGACCACGGGATAGGCTCCGTACCGGGCAATCAGGTAACGCCAGTAACGGCTCATGTTCTCCACGCCGACGGACCGTATGTGATAGCCCCACGCTCCGAATATGGCGGGCATAAGCCCCTGATCCACCAGATGCTCGATTCGCCGGTCGGCATAGCGGAAATAGTCAGGGTTGATGCGCGTGTAGGTTTTGTCATACGGCATCCCGCCTTCATTCTCCCAGCGCGGATCAAATTCCGGCTCATCGGGATACGGTCCACAGATGATCTGTACCACACTGAAGCCTTTGGCCTTGCGGTTGGTGGTCAGTTCCTGGAATCCTTCCCAGGGCAGCCGCTTGCAGAGTCCCTTCCACCAGGTATCGCCCAGCCAGAAGAACGGCGTGCCGTCGGCGTGCTCGAAATAACGTCGGTTTTCCGACACGCAGATCGGACCGTGTTTATAGAACGGGTTGTCGCCCTTGTAATCGGTAACCTTCAGCGTTTTCGCTTTCGTGTTTAAACCTGTGTTGGATTCGTCCGTCGCAACCGCCCGATAGGTGTATGTCCCTTTTTCCGGCGCCGAGAAACGCACTTTCCACGTTTTCCCGCCATCCCAGAACGCCGGAACTTTCCATTCCTGTTTTCCGTTACTGAACAGGACATCGACTTCGACATCCATAAACGGGTTTTCATACGTCTTCTTCGATTTAAACGACATCTCAGAAACCGTCCACTGCTCAGCCGCAATCCCTAAAGAAGACAGCATCAATACACACAATACAACCACCTTGCTATTACTCATTCGTTTTTTCCTTTCCATATTCGCTCTATCATTACCTGCTATTTCACCAACACGTCCAGTTCGCCGATGGCCGCGATGGCTTTGTTAAACAAATCACTCCTTCTTGTACGCTGGATCAGCAACAGGGATCTTCGCGCCGTGTTCTTTCAGCATTGCATCTAATACCGTCTTTAACTCGGTCGCTTTTTCAGGCATGCTCTGGGCCAGGTTTTTCGTTTCGCCGATATCGTTCTTCAGGTTATAGAGTTCCCGACGTCCATCTTCGTAATAGTAAATGAATTTCCAGTCTCCCACTCGGATCGCGCTGCCCGGTATGGTGGAGTGACGAGGCAGGTAGTGCGGATAATGCCAGATCATAGGACCGCGGTCGAAATCCGGATCGCCTTTGAGCATCGGCACCAGGCTCACGCCGTCGAGGTGTTGTTCGGGGCGCTGGGCCTGTCCTGTCATTTCAAGGATGGACGGGTAGAAATCGGTGCTGATGACCGGTTTGCTGCAGACCGAGCCGGATTTGGTTACACCCGGCCACTGGATTATCCATGGCACACGGATGCCGCCATCATATAACTGGCCCTTATAGCCGCGCAGGGGCCGGTTATCAGTTGCCATATGAAAGCCGCCGTTGTCAGAGGTGAAGATGATGATCGTATCTTTCCGAAGCTCCTTCTCGTCCAGCCATTGGAGCAGACGTCCGACATTTTCATCCAGCGATTCGACCATCCCGGCGTAGGCGGCATTGAGCTTGACGTTCGCCTGACGTGCCTTATCCTCGTACTTCTTGATCTTATCGGCTTTGGCGTGAAAGGGAGAATGCACCGTGTAGTAGCTCATGTACATCAACCATGGTTTCTCCTCTCTGGAGAAGTCGTCCATGACTTCGATAGCTTCGCTGGTCAGGCGATCAGTCAGGTATTCACCCTTGGGCCCGTCCTCCAGATGTTCCATTTGATACGGACTGAAATATCCCTTAAGCGGATGTCCCCAGTGATTGCCCGCAACGTTGACGTCAAACCCTTGGTACTGCGGGTAGTACGGTTCTTCGCCCAGGTGCCATTTGCCGACAAAGGCGGTCTGATAGCCCCCGGCTTTCAGTGCTTCAGCGAGCGTAAATTCCTCCAGTTCCATGAACTGCGCCGTCTCTTCGCAAAGCAGGGGCGTGTTCTTGTAGAAATCACCGGGGAGCCAGTTGGTGATGCCAGTCCGCGACGGGTACTTGCCAGCCATGATGCTTGCGCGTGTCGGACTGCAGACCGGACAGGCGGCGTAGCCATCGGTAAATCGCATACCACCGGTCGCCAGCCTGTCGATATTCGGGGTTTCGTGAATCTCGTTGCCATAACAACCCAGATCTCGCCAGCCCATGTCATCTACCAGGATGAATAGGATATTGGGTTTCTGTAAATCATTTTTGCTAGAGAAATCCCCTTTGCACCCGGCAAGCAAACCGGTAACTCCGACGGCAAAACAACTTTTCAAAAAATCTCTTCGCTTCATGTTTATGCACTGGTCCCTGTTTAGGTTTCAACTTTTGTTCATTAAATCACTTCTTTCATACATTTACAGTCAATCAACATTCTCCATTACCAGCACCCAGTCTTGCGGTGACGGTACCCGTTCAATGTTCAACATCGGGTCGGTCAGGTACCGGATGCCCGGTTTGCGATTCGGAACATTTACGACCTTGAAGTTGTCATACATTTGGGCTTTAGGCGCGCCGCCCTGCCAGAGTCCCACTTTTCCGGGTTTCATTGGGCCGACGTCGACAGTGCTTGCAAGGTCCATCTTCCCGCCTTTCATTCTCAGCGTCGCCACGCCGTCCTGAACAGTCACGCTCATCGTGATATCTTTGGGCGCCTCTTTCGGCAGTCCTCTTGCTCCCCGGGTCAGCGGCCCGGCACCTCCGCCCAGCAACTCTCGTCGTTTACCGTCAACCATGTGATGGAAGAATATTTTGCCATGTGCATAGATACCGACCAGATAGTTGTCCTTGTCGGTATAGCTAACCACAATACCAGCTTCGGCGGCGCTATTGATGTCCACGCTTACGGTCAGATAGTCTTCGAAATCCTTCTGCAGAATCGTCAGGGCGCCTTTTTGAGTCACCAACCGGCCATCTTTGATTGTTGATGCAGGCCCTTGGTCTTTCCAGTTTGCTTTGCCCCGGCTGAAGTCGTCTTCAAAAACCGTCTGTGCGGTATCGACATACATCGCCGTCGGGTATTTGAAAGTGCGTCCCGTTGACGGGTCGAAGAAGAACATCTTGTAGGGCACATTATTTTCCAAATGGTACACCTTGAACCCTTCCCACTGATAGGCCGGCGGTCGCGGCATATACACCATTCGGATTTTTCCGGGAATACCCGCTGAATACAGTGTTTCATCCGTCCATTCAGGATGCGGTTCAAATTTTTCCCATGGATATTTTCTGATAAATTTAGCATTAAGCCCCACCTGCTCAGCACCCGGATAATTCATCCCCTGACGCCAGGTTGTAAAGTCATAGGTGTTTACCGATGCCGGGAATCCTTCAATACCGGCATGCCATATTCCGGCAGCACCGTAGGTTAGTCCGGCAGCGCATTTTAAAACACTGCCCCAGAAAACATACCGCTGCGTATAGGGCGATCCGGCTTTCATGTGTTCTTCATAACTGTGCTCCCCGATAAGAATCGGCATAATAGGCTTGGTTTCGCGTAACTGTTGCAACCTGTTGATTGCATGTGGATCCTCATTGGCGCGACCGTGCCCGGTTTGCAGAAAATCAAAGTTAACACTGTCTTCGCCCACATATTTCACCACGCTTTCGCCACCCGTCAGTGGATGGACAGTCGTCGGGCGGTCATAGGGATCGGTTGCCCTGACATACAGGGCGACCTGTTTCCAGAGTTCTCCACCAGCTTCCCCCCCGATAATCCAGGCGGTGGGATACGCAGCATAGCGGGCAATGAGATTGCGCCAATGGCGTTGCATCCCTTCTACGCCAAGATATCTCATGGCATCACAATCCTCACGGCCCCATGCCCCGACAATCGCCGGGACAATGCCTGAGTTCACCATGTACTCAAAACGCTGATCGGCGTATTTGAAATACTCCAGATTCACCTTCGTGAACTCACGGTCCAGATAGGGCTTTCCGCCTTCGTTATCCCACCAGTCGGTATAGAAATCTTCATCGGGATAAGGACCGCAGACAATCTGCGCGACTGAAAAACCTTTTTTAGCACGGTCGTCCGTCAATTCCTTAAACTCATCGAAACTGAGTCGTTTTGAAAGACATTTCCACCAGGTATCGCCCATCCAGAAAAACGGGGTTCCATCGGCGTGTTCAAAATAGCGTTTGTTTGCGCTCACCCGTAAATGCCCGTGTTTAAACAGCGGGTTATTCCCTCTATACTTCTGAACGCCAACCTTTCCTTTTTTTCCGTTCAAAGACGGATCATTGCTTTCAACCCGGTACCGAAATGTTCCCGTTTCCGGAAAAGCAAAACGCACAGTCCATTTTTTTCCGCCATTCCAGAACGCAGGCTGCTTCCACTCCGTTCCGTCTTTAGCGAAAACCACATCCACCTGCACGTCCATGAACGGATTTTCATATTTCTTCTTCGATTTAAACGACATCTCAGAAACCGTCCACTGCTCAGCCGCAATCGCTAAAGAAGACAGCATCAATACACCCAATACAACCACCTTGCTATTACTCATTCGTTTTTTCCTTTCATATTTAGGTTCTGTCAAACCCCTCTATTTCACCAACACGTCCAGTTCGCCGATGGCCGCGAGGAAGCGACTCTTCGGTGAACGCGCGGCGGTCACTTCGAACTTGATAAACGGTTTGCTGCTTGGCGCGGGGAAAGAGATGTTCTGTTTATCGGAAACTCCCGTCTTAAGCCCGCCAGACAGAATCGGATCGCTCCAGTCTTTTCCATCATCCGAAACGGAAACGGCATATTCTTTGACGTGTCCATTTCCATTGCCGCCGATCCACGCAGTATAGGCCAGTCCGGTGACATGCGTTCCGGCAGGAACGTGCAGAACGACGTAATGCGGCGGCTTCGCATCGCCCCCGATGAAGTTCGTGTGCCAAAACGTTGAAGGATCGCCATCGAGCATGTTTTCTTTCTCGTATCCCTGATTAAAACTGCTGACTTCTGCGATCTTGCCACCAATCTTTGTCAGCGTGGCCTTCGACTGCGGACTCCACGGCTCAGGGAACAACGCGTTCAACTGTTCGATGGTGAGTGTTTCATCGGGTTGCTCAAGAGCGGTGGGATTGTAGTTCTCATCCGCCTTGATCTTCTCCAGCCCCACCTTCAAGCGATGAACGATTTCCGGATGCTGCATGTAAAGGTTGTTGGTTTCCCCAAGGTCCTCTTCCAGGTTGTAGAGTTGTGCCGGGGGATCTCCGGGGTTGGGTATCGGACTGGGCCGCTTGCTAACGAATTCCCCATAACCGCAATCCCCTTGCCCGTCGATAAGCTTCCATTTTCCTGCACGAATCGAGAGGGCGCCCGTCCCGCCGCTGGACATGACCACGGGACGATCCGGATCCGGCAACTTCTGTCCCAGCAAAGCAGGCAGCACGTTGTAACTGTCCGGCCCGGCGCCGGGCGGCAACTCCTTGCCAATGATTGCCGCGAAAGTCGCCAACATGTCGGTTGTTGAAATGATTTCCTTCGAGCGTATGCCCGGTTTTATCTTGCCCGGCCAACGCGCCAGCAAGGGTACGCGATGCCCGCCTTCGGTGACGTCGCCTTTACCCCCACGCAGAGGCCCGCACGGATAGTGGCCATGTCGCGGACGTCCATAACTACCGGCACCATTGTCACTGGAAAAAATAACGAGTGTGTTTTCACTGAGTCCGAGACGGTCCAACGTCTTGAGTATTTCACCTACAGACCAGTCCAGCTCTTGAATGACGTCCCCATAGTTTCCAACCTGACTGCTTCCTTTAAAGCGGTCATTCGGTCGATGAGGGAGGTGCGGCTGATGCGGCGCATAGTAGAGAAAAAACGGTTTCCTCTGCCCTGAGCTTGTCGAAGTGTTCTCTTTCGCAAAGCCCTCCAACTGAGAAACCGCCTTGCTGGTCAGTTTGTCGACGAGTTCCTCGTCCTTCCAGCGTGCACCTTCGCCACCTTCCATCTCTCCATTGTTCCGCGATTGCATCTTTCCGATGGGACTGTCTTTGCGGAGCCCTTCCACGTGGTGATTCTCCACGATTACATAGGGCGGAAAGCTGTTGGCCACGGGAATCACGTAGGAGTAATCGAAGCCGAGTTCCAAGGGCCCGGGCTTCAGTTCTCCATTCCAGTTCGGCCCGCTTCGGCGAGTCTCCCAGTAATTCGGGGCCAGGTCACCACGATCGTCTTCAAAACCCTCTTCGCGGCCGTAGCCGAGATGCCACTTGCCGACGATCGATGTCGAGTAGCCTTCTGACTTTAGCATTGAAGCGACGGTCATTCGATCCTCGTCGATCAAAAGCGGCGCACTTGTACTAAGCGCGCTGTATTTCAACCATGATCGCCAGTTATGACGCCCGGTTAATAATCCATATCGGGTAGGGGTACAGGTGGAGGCTCCGCAATGACCATCCGTAAAAATGATGCCCTCGGTCGCCAGCCTGTCAATGTTCGGCGTTTTGATCTTCTCTGCGCCATAGCATCCGAGATCCCCGTAACCCATGTCATCTGCCAAGATGAATAGGATATTGGTTTTTTGTAAATCATTTTTACTATAGAAACCCCCTCTGCACCCGGCAAGCAAACCGGTAGCTCCGATAGCAAAACAACTTTTCAAAAAATCCCTTCGGTTCATGTTCTTTTACTTATTTTTCAAGAATGTTCTGCATTTTGCGGATGGCTCCCAGCACGCCGGCGCTGTCGCCGAGTTCCGAACAGATCACTTCGCACTCAGTGAGTCCTTTAAATATCAGCCAGCAGCTTTCCTTCATTGTTTTATTGATCGTTTCGAGAAGTTTTGGAGAGCGTTGCGCCAGACCGCCGACGAACACGATTTTTTTCGGCTGAAATGTAAGTACTGCGTTGGAGCAGAGCCTGCCAAGAAGCACCGCGACCCGCTCTACAATAGCCATAGCAACGGCATCGCCCTTATCGGCGGCGTCAAAGACCATATGGGAGGTTACCTTTTCTGGATTGTTGCCGCAGAGTTCGCTGAGGATCGTCTTTTCGCCACGCTGAACGGCCAGTTTCCCGTGTTTGGCAATGCCGGGACCGCAAGCCATCACATCGACACAGCCAACGGCTCCGCAATTGCAGGGCCAGTCGTCGTCACTGACCCGGGAATGACCGAATTCCGGGAACAGATTGTCCGGGTACTCCTGCACCTGGCCGTCAATCACAACGCCCGTGCCAAGGCCGGTTCCCCATGCCAACAGCACAAAACGATCGCACTCTTTGCCAATACCTGCCCATTGTTCGCCGTATGTAGGAATAACGGTATCAACATCGGCTACCACGGGAACGCCGTAGCGATCCGAAATCGGTTTGGTCATGGAAGCTCCTGCCAGAAAATCCCAGTCGGGGCCCCAGGCGATGACGCCTGTTTCACGATTGACCACCGCCGGCACAGCCATACCAATGCCTCTTAAACCCTCTTTATCATAACTCGATTCGGCGATACATTTATCGATGCCGGCAAAGATAGTCTGATGCATTTCTTCGGCAGAACCGCGCCCGTAGGGTTCCTTGGTGTAGTATTTCAGTTCCGGTTCGTTTTCGCAGATCGCAAAGCGAACATTCGTTTTACCAAAATCGATTCCGATTATAAACTCTTTCATTAGTAGCCCCTTTTTCGATTCCATAATTGATTACATCTGATTTTACATTACAGCGTTGAGGCCCAACCCATGATACAAGCACCGACTACTAACAATAAAATAGCCATGAACATTTGATGGACTGGTTTGCCTTTGACACCACGCCATTCACCGCTGATCAGACCCAACGCCTGACCGCCAAGGATCTGTAAAACAAAATATATACCGAATCCAACCGAAGCACCTAAAGGTCCCAGCATCAGCATTCCCTGGAACATCAAACCAAACGCCAGGAAAAGATTCAATCCAACGATACAGGAAAGCCCGATTTCCTTCGGGTTTTCGATGATCACTTTCCAGGATCGGTTTTTCGTCATCAGGAATGCCGGATAAACTATATTGACCATTCCACCTAAAAACATACCCAGCGCCCAGACCGAAATCGATGCCGGCCATTGTGCTGCGCCGCGTTCGGTCATCGCTTTGATGATCGGCTCCTGGCTGTAAATAAATGCAAAAGAAGGACCTACTGAACAAAACCCGGATACAATACACATGATAAGTCCACCCATGAAGCCGCCGCTTCCGGCTTTGACATCCGACTTGTCCAGCATTTTATCGCGTCCGAATCCGGCAAAAGCCACAAACAAAACTCCAAACACCATTAATACGGTCGCGCCCAAGATCGCGTGGCCTGCAGGGGAGTTTAGATCAGGAGCACCCTGAAACAACCCCGTCCCTTTCATCACCATCGGAACAATAACACCGATCGGAATACCGATACCGCTTAAAATGGCAAAGCTAAGAGATGCGCCTATGCGTACCAGGCTTAACCCCAGTAACACATTGCCGACACCCCAGGCCAATGAAAAGAGATTGGATTTAATAATATAAGAAACGTCGACGCTTCGATATGCTTCAATTGCATCCGGACAAAACGACAGCGTGATTACCCAAGGCAGAACAAACAGCCCGAAGATCATTCCCGGAAACCAGCAATGTTCGAACTGGAACTTTTTCTGCAATTTCATCGGCCAACTTAATGCCCCTGCCGAAGCACCGCCCAAACCCGCAACTAAAATACCTGATACTAATCCCATACTGGTCTCCTTTCATCTTATGGTTTTGTTTTTATTCTGCGATCAACGCCAATGGAGTGTTAATTGGCACTGTTTCACCTTCCTGAACAAGAATTTTCTGGAGAATGCCCGTTGCGGTAGATTCAATCTCTACGACGCCCTTATCAGTCTCTATCTCCAGAATAATCTCTTCCTTTTCAACGGCATCGCCTTCTTTCTTTTTCCATTCGATCAATATGCCTTCTTCCATCACTTCACCGAGCTTCGGCATCAAAAATTCTACTGCCATAATTATCATCCTTATTCTATTTCATTATTGTCTTAACCGCATCAACTATTTTCGGTTCATTTGGAATAATCTCGCGTTCAAATACCGGGCCATATGGAATGGCAGTACGAACCGTACAAAGCCGTTTAACAGGTTTTTTCAAATCTTCAAAACAATTTTCGTGGACTACCGAAGCCGCTTCGCCACTCCAACCGCCTTCCATGGGTGCTTCGGTTACCACGATACAGCGTCCGGTCTTTTTAACTGAATTGATGATTGTTTCTTTATCAAGCGGCCACAATGTACGCGGATCGACCACTTCGCAGGAAACACCTTCTTCGGCCAACTGTTCAGCGGCACGCAAGGCAAAC
>SDBV01006981.1_pt1 | contig 15516 bp, 13 predicted proteins | sample 2277081 | NCBI WGS metagenome assembly SDBV01 (sample SAMN10402039, study PRJNA504765) | marine sediment metagenome | isolation source: marine sediment core GS10_PC15, 223 cmbsf | place: Arctic Ocean: Southern Knipovich Ridge | collected 2010
GGTGGGCAGGCTAGCCACAGTCTCAAGGAAGCAGATTCCTCAAGTGACCCCAGTAGCGTTTGGCGCAGATGAGGACAGAGTGTATGTTAACATCAAACTTGATTCAGTGAAAGCGAGAAACATAAGGGGTAATCCGAGAGTTTCCTTCGTAGTGGATGATTTTCCCCCATTTGATGGAACAGCAGTACTTTGTGCCCAATTTTCGGGCTGGCAACTTTGGCAAAGGCATATATGAGGGAGTCTTGGTTCTGGCTAACAAGGTCGCCCAAGAACATGGTGTACAAATCTCGGGCATGCCGGCCGTTACCGTCAGGCGAGGATCATCAAGATGCCCCTTTGGTGGTGTGATCTTGCTGTTTTTTATATTTTCGATGATTTTCGGCTCAAAACAGAGGACCCGTCGGGGCGCTCGCGGCTGGTTTTGGCCGATGATGATCGGAATGTCTATTGGTCGTGGATTCGGCGGGGGTGGCGGCGGAGGAGGAGGCGGATTCGGTAGTTTCGGTGGTGGATTTGGTGGTGGCTTTAGCGGAGGTGGTTCAAGTGGAAGCTGGTAACATACAAAACGTTCGTTACGCCCCTGGAAAAAAATCCTACACTGGTTGGATTATCCTGGGCGTTATTGTCTTGCTGGTTGTCATTGGCTTGGCCGTGGTGGTGGGTGGGTATAACAGCGCTGTTCGCAGGTCAGAAGCTGTTAAATCCCGCTGGGGAAATGTAGATAACGAGATGCAGCGTCGTTTTGACCTTATCCCTAACTTGGTCAAAACCGTCCAGGGCTACGCCGCCCATGAAACGGAGTTGTTCACTCACCTTGCTGACGCTCGCACCAAATACTTCCAACCTGGCAGTACTATGGCCCAGAAGGCTCAAGCTGCTGGTATGCTCCAAGGGGCCCTCTCACGTCTTATGCTGCTGCAGGAACGCTATCCGGATCTCAAGGCCAATAGGAACTTTGAAATGCTCCAGGTGGACTTAGCAGGTACAGAGAACCGAATAGAGTGGGCTCGGAAGCAATACAATATTGCCGTTGAAAGCTTGAACTCTTATCAAAAAGAGTTCTTTGGCAGCATGTTTTGTAACTGGGCAGGTGTGGGCCCGGCTGAGTATTTCAAGGCCAGCGAGATCGCCGCTACCACCGTTCCCGAAGTGGAGTTTTAAGAGCAAGGCTCCTGCGACCAATGCTTTCTTATACTTCGGCTCGTTAGCCTGGATATTCATTACCCGTCTTCTTATCGGACGTCCGCCCCGGATCCTTAGTCCCATAAGCTCCGCAGATCACTAAAGACATCCCAAATCAGACCTGAAGTAAGTCTTTTGCTTAGCCGATTAACCAATTGTTGAGCAAGCTCGGCTGCCTGTGCGTGTTCCAGGGAGTGTTGTTGTTTACACTCTCGGGCTTATCTCTCTGTTGTGCTGGAGAAAATCTCATCGATAGCCAAGATAAACATGTCGTCCTGTTGTTAGCTAACGACTACGAGACCATGGAGATTCTGGAGCAGACTTTTGCTCGAGCTGGTTTCCGCGTTTTTGGGGCTAGCAGTCTGGAGCAGGCGGTCTCGGCAATAGAGCTTCAGGTCCCCGACATTGTCGTCTGCGATGCGGCCGTTCAGGACTTTGGGCGTGAAAATCTGCAGGAAAACATGCCCGAAGACCTCGATCTCGAAACGATCCCCTTTATTTATCTGTGCACAACCGGCCCGGGTCACGAGCCCGGCCGATATCTAGATTTGAATCAATATTTCAATAAGCCCTTCGATCCTATCGCTCTGGCGACTTTGGCGGAGCGTACGCTTGCTTACAGGCAATCTCTGGTCGAATCTGTCCAGGCAGACGCCCCGTTGTCGGTTATCGCTCGCAAGGTTCTTCGTAAGGAGGTCCTCAGAGAGCTGAACCGTGTTCAGCGCTACGGCGGCCACGTAAGCCTTTGCCTCTTCGATATCCTCGAGCAGCAAACTGACAAGCCCATCCAGGCTAAGCCTATTGAGCCCATCGTTTTGGACAGGATTGCTAACTTTCTGCCCGGCATGATTCGTACCGTGGACCTCTTAGCTCGCCTGACCCGCCGACGGTTTTTGTGGATTATGCCCGGAACCGACGGACACGGAAGCCACTTAGCCGTCCGCCGACTGGTGGGCGCTTTTGGTGAAACACCCATTGTTGAGGCACGTACACCACTGGTCATGCACGCCGGGCTGGCCACTGCTCCGGACGACGGGCTCAGTTATGAGGAGTTGCTGGAGTTGGCTCAGCAGGAGCTCACCCAGCGACCTATAATGCCCGCACAGCCCAGTCCACAGCAGAAGTCCGACAAATGGACGCACGCTTCCAGCTAATCATAATCCTACCCTAGCTCAGATTTCACTTGCCCCGGCCCGTTTTCTGCAAACAATGGAGCCGAGAGCAGCTCGGACGTATATTATTGCCCTGCTGGAGCTAAGAGCAGAATCCGTATGCCCCTACTCATCAATCAAGCAGCTAAAAGAACGTCGCTACCGTTGCTCGCCTTGTTCTGTCTATTGCCCGCGATACAAACGGCGGTCTCCGTACACTTGCAATGGCACACGAACTTTACATACCCAGCTTTTAAATTGCTGATGGTCGCTCTGCCCATTACGGTCTGGTGGCTGTCGGGCCTTTCGTTGACTGAGGTCTATCGAGTTTGCGGTTGCCGGCGAACGCGTATGCTTGCCGGTTTGGCGTTGGGGCTACTGATGGCTGGGGCTATCGTGGGCGCATATTATGGACTGCTGCGCTCGAGAATCGATCCGACTGGAATACTATCCAAGGTTCGCTCGCTGGAGCTGCTGGACTATTATTGGGTGATGGCTCTGTTCATCTCCCTGGCTCACTCGCTCTTTGAAGAATATTATTGGCGAGGATTCGTCCTTAGCCAGTTGGGCGGGCGAATTTCAGGCATCTGGCCGTTGTCTGTGACTGCTGGAGTTGTGTTTGGTATCCATCATACCTTTGCTCTGCTTTCGCTGTTTGACTGGCCCATTGTTGCCCTTTGTGTCCTGGGCACCATGGCTGCGGGCTTGGTCTGGTCGCGGATGCGTCTGCTTGGATATTCTATTTGGGATTGCTACATTAGCCATGTTTTCGCCGACTTGGCTGTTATGTGGATCGGATATGATTTGATTCTGCGAGCAAACTGAGCGGATACTAAGGGCCCTGATTGCCTCTCAATAAGGATCAGATACAATCCTACCCGCAGGTATGATTTTACTTGCTTTCGTACCCAGCGGGGGGTATACTTCATTCGTCAAATTATTGGAATCGTCGCTTGGAGCGGAACAAATATCATGGCCAAGACACCGCGTCAATCTCGCTCTCGTAGCTTGGAAGAGCTTTCTTTGCTCTACCGGATCGGCCAGACGCTCGATCGGGAGCAGGACCTTCGCCACGTGGCTGGGCCCTTGCTCGAAGCCTTGGCCGAGCAGATGGGTATGACCCATGGAACCCTGACTCTGCTCAATCGCGAAACGGGGCAGATACTGATCGAGGCGGCTCATGGCCTTTCGGCACAGCAGATAAGTCGCGGCCGATACCGCCTGGGCGAGGGCGTTACGGGTATGGTCGTGCAGACCGGGCGTCCCATGCTGGTCCCCCGGGTCAGCCACGAACCCCTTTTCCTCGACCGTACCGCCTCCCGCAAGGGCCTTGAAAAGAAAGACGTGTCCTTCATTTGCGTTCCCATTAAGGTTGGCAACGAGGTCATCGGGGCTCTTAGTGCTGATCGGCTCTTCGCCTCTCAGGTGGCTCTGAAGGAGGACGTTCGCCTGCTTTCGACGGTGGCTTCGATGATCGCCCAAGCAGTGAAGCTTCGCCAGACTCTTCAGCAAGAGCAGCAGCGACTACAAGCCGAGAACGTCAGGCTCCAAGCTCAGCTTGAGCACCGCTTTCGGCCAGCTAATATCGTGGGCAACTCCGCCGAAATGCAGCGAGTCTACGACATGATCGGACAGGTCTGCTCTACCGCTACGACGGTGATGATTCGCGGCCAGAGCGGAACGGGCAAAGAGTTGGTCGCCCAGGCCATTCACTACAATAGTCCGCGGGCGAAAAAGCCGTTTGTCAAAGTCAACTGCGCCGCTCTACCCCAGACGGTGATCGAGTCGGAGTTGTTTGGTCATGAAAAAGGCGCTTTTACCGGGGCGATCGTTCAGAGAAAGGGACGTTTCGAGTTGGCTGCCAACGGATCCATCTTCCTTGACGAGATCGGCGATTTGCCGGCTCAAACCCAGGTTCACCTTCTTCGGGTCCTGCAGGAGAAGGAGTTCGAGCGTGTTGGCGGAACCCAGACCGTCCGCGCCGACGTGAGGGTTATTGCCGCGACCAATCGACCACTGGAAGACCTGGTAGCCAGTGGAGAGTTTCGAGAGGATCTTTTTTATCGCCTGAATGTTTTCCCGATCTATCTGCCCCCTTTGCGCGACCGCCGTAGCGATATTCTTCTTTTGGCCGAGCACTTTCTGGCCCATTATTCTCGCCAAAACTCCAAGGAAATCCGTCGCATCTCGACCCCAGCAATCGACATGATGATGGCTTACCATTGGCCCGGGAACGTTCGCGAGCTCGAAAATTGCATTGAGCGAGCGGTCGTTCTTTCCGACGACGCTGTGATCCACGGACACCATTTGCCGCCGAGTTTGCAAACCGCCCAAGCCAGCGGCACCCAAGTGCATGGCCGACTGGGCCAACTGCTCGACAACTACGAATGCGAGCTGATCCTCGAAGCTCTGAAGATGTCCCGGGGCAATCGAGCCAAGGCTGCCCGTGCCTTGGGAATCAGCGAAAGGCTTATGGGGCTGCGAGTCCGCAAGCATGGGATTAATTGTCGTCGTTTTCGTACCTCTGTGTAGGTTTAATGAGACAATACCTACCTGACGGTATCATTTCCCACAATATTACCAGCATTTAAATAAGCCTGAGAAGATTTATATCTCCTTTTTATGGAGATAGTTACATTTACGTAACCAGTCATTTTCGAGTTTTGGTACGCCTATTGCTTATTCAAATTGGCAAAGCCAGTCGAAAGTTTCACCCAGTGCTCTTGTTTGGAACTTCGGGAGTAAAGAATGCTCAGCAAAATATTAGCTTGCTTGATAGTTGTCTTGGTAGTGATCTTGGCGAGTACGCCAGCCTCGGCGGCCGAGGCTGGGGATATAGATCAGATCAAAGTTGCTCTGGATACTGTGTGGGTCATAGTTGCTGGGGTGCTGGTGATGTTTATGCAGGCTGGGTTTGCCTTGGTCGAGACGGGATTCACCCAAGCGAAGAATGCCTGCAATATCATCATGAAGAATCTAATGGATTTCTCCGTGGGGTCCATCGCCTACTGGGTGGTGGGTTTCGCGATTATGTTCTCAGTTGGTAATGACTTTATGGGCACCACCGGGTGGTTTCTGGCTGGAGCGGACAACAGCCCGGCCACCGGTGATGCCTATGTCGGGGTCTATAACGCTCTGGATTGGACGTCTGTGCCGTTGGAGTGTAAATACTTCTTTCAGTTGGTTTTTTGCGCCACGGCAGCTACGATTGTTTCCGGGGCCATGGCTGGGCGAACCAAATTCGTATCCTATCTGATCTACAGCGTGATAATTTCGGCTTTCGTCTATCCAGTGGTTGGCCATTGGATCTGGGGAGGGGGTTGGCTGGTGAAGTTGGGGATGGTGGATTTTGCCGGCTCGACAGTGGTTCATTCGGTCGGGGGCTGGCTGGGCTTGACTGGGGCGATTGTCCTGGGTCCACGCCTGGGCAAATATCGTATGAATGGGAGCAAGAAAAAGAGTTCCAGAGCTATTCCCGGCCATAGCATTCCGCTGGCAGCTTTGGGAGTTTTTATCCTGTGGTTCGGATGGTTCGGTTTCAATCCTGGCAGTACGATGGAAGCTGGGCCCAGTATCGCTCACATCGCGGCTACAACCAATATCGCGGCTGCGGCAGGGGCTATCGCGGCTATGCTGATTTACTGGCTAATGTTTGGTAAGCCTGACGCTAGTATGACGCTCAACGGCGCTTTGGCAGGTTTGGTAGCGATCACGGCGGGCTGTGCGTTTGTTTCGCTGGGAAGCGCTATTGTCATCGGGTTGATAGCTGGGGTACTGGTAGTTATGGCTGTTTTGCTCTTGGATCGCGTGTTACACATTGATGATCCGGTTGGAGCTGTGGCTGTGCACGGGGTCTGCGGACTCTGGGGCACTTTGGCGGTGGGGCTTTTCGCCCAGAATAAATTTAGTGATGGACCTAATGGCTTGTTTTTCGGCGGTGGTCTAAAGCAGCTCGGACTCCAAGCTCTGGGCGCTGGGGCGGTATTTGTCTGGTGTATGGTCTGTGGCTTCGCGATTTTCTATACCATCAAAATCATTATAGGCTTGCGAGTGTCCAAGGAAGATGAACTCAAGGGCCTGGACATTACCGAGCACGGCATGGAAGCTTACTCTGGGTTCCAGATATTTACTACGCAGTAATTTTTTGTCCAGTGATATTGCAAGCAAGGAATAGTCATGAAACTGATAGTTGCTTATATTCAGCCGGAAAAACTCAACGATGTCAAACAGGCTCTGTCTGAGGCCGAGGTTTTTAGAATGTCGGTCACGAATGCTCTGGGATGTGGCCAGCAAAAGGGATATCACGAATCCTATCGAGGGGTAGAGATCGAGGTAAATCTGCTTAAGAAAATACGCTTGGAAATTGCGGTGAACGACGATTTTGTCGAGCCCACTATCAAAGCCATCGTGAAGGGGGCTCGGACGGGCAAGATTGGGGACGGAAAGATATTTGTTTTGCCATTGGAACATTGTGTTCGAATCCGCACGGGGGATCAGGACGATTCAGCCATTGGATAACCGAAAGAGACAATGGGAAAGAGGTGGAAAAATGACAGCTAAGATGCTCGTTGGTTTGGTCCTAGTTGGTTGGTTGAGTTCAGCTAGTTTGGGCTATGAGGACTCTGAAAGGGGTGATTACCGTCGGGCGATTGCTTCGCTGGACACGAGCGAATTGTCCTTGCCGGTCGCCCAGGATAAGGGCCGGCCCATTAGCTTTAGTGTTGATCATACGATAGTGAGTGATTACATCTTCCGCGGAGCCAATTTCAGTGAGTACTCCGGGGAAGGTCGAGAAAAGCTCAATCACCAGCTCGGTTTTAGTATCAAACTGGATACTGCAAAGCTGGGCGCCAATATCGGTACGTTTAGTTTCTCTTTTTGGGGAGAATGGTACGCCGACCAGGTGTCCGCACTAAATACACCTACCGGTAGCGGAAACAGTCTTCAGGAAGTGGACTACACTATCAATTGGAGCTACGAGCTTGCCGAGCTTTTCACGACCGTCAATCTCGGCTGGATCGCTTACACGTTCCCCCAAACTGGGGGCGATGCCCACTACACCCAGGAGTGGTATGTTTCGCTGAGTTTTGACGACAGCGACATCTTCGGCACAGAGGAATCCGTTCTGAATCCCTATGTGGCTTACTATTTGGATGTGGACGATGTGGACGGCGGTTGGCTGGAGTTTGGCATCAGTCACGGTTTTGCCCTGGCTGATCTGGGAATGGATAACACCGCTGTCCTTAAAGATATCACCGTTACCCCGGGTATAGTGATGGGGGTCGACGACGGCCAAATGGGCAAATCCATGAGGCTGGCCAACGTGCAGTACCAGCTTGAGGCTGAGTATGACATAAGCAGTGCTCTGAACATTCCCCAAGAGTACGGCAAGGCAAGTTTGACCGCTTTTGTCTACTTCAGCGATGCTATACACGACGCGTTTCTCAATGACGAATTCTGGGGAGGTATGAAAATGAGTTACACGTGGTAGGGCAGATTTTGAGGACCGAACCACCCAGCCCTTGCGTTTGACTGTGGCGAACGATAGCATAAGTTTCACCCTGCTGTGGCTGTCTAGGTCCAAAAAACCTGGTACCACAGCGTGTGGGTAATTAAAGTCCGCTGGTTTTTTTTGATAAGGAGCTGAACCGATGGCGACTAAGACGGCGCAAGATGTTATTAAATTGGCCAAGGAAAAGAATGTTAAGTTCATCCGGCTATGGTTTACGGATGTATTAGGTTTTCTAAAGAGCTTTGCCATTACTATGCCTGAATTGGAAAAAGCCTTGAATGAAGGCATGGGTTTTGACGGTTCCAGTATTGAGGGCTTCGCCCGGATCCATGAATCGGACATGATTGCCATGCCTGATCCGAACACCTTTACGGTTTTACCCTGGCGATCTGATGATGACATTGCTGTGGGTCGAATGTTCTGCGATGTAATGACTCCCCAGGGCGAACACTATGCGGGCGACCCTCGCTGGGCTCTGAAGCGTATGGTTAAAAAAGCTAAGGACCTGGGCCTTGATTTCTTTATAGGCCCGGAACTGGAGTTTTTCTTTTTCAAGAATAGCGAGGGCGAACCTCAAATTATCGATCGCGGCGGCTACTTCGACCTAACCCCCTTGGACGTGGCTAGCGATCTGCGACGAGAGATAGTTTTATCACTGGAAGCGATGGGCATTCCCGTGGAATACAGCCATCACGAGGTGGCTCCCAGTCAGCATGAGATCGACTTGCGTTACGCTGAGGCGGTGGATATGGCTGATAGAGCTATGACCTATCGCTTGACGGTCAAGGAGATCGCCCTGAAGCATGGGCTGCATGCCACTTTCATGCCCAAGCCTTTGTATGGTCAAAACGGCAGCGGGATGCACGTGCACCAATCGCTTTTCCGGGGCGATGAAAATGCCTTTCACGACAATGACGATCCTCAGAACCTCTCCAAAATCGCCAAGGCCTATATTGCCGGCCTATTGAAACATGCCAAGGAAATCTGCCTGGTTTCGGCTCAGTGGGTCAATTCATACAAGCGTCTGGTTCCGGGTTTCGAGGCACCGGTCTATATTTCCTGGGCTCGACGAAACCGCTCAGCTCTAGTTCGAGTACCGCTGTATAAGCCGGAGAAGTCCCAAGCCACCAGAGCTGAGTTCCGTTGTCCGGACCCGGCGTGCAATCCTTACTTGGCCTTCGCGACTATGCTGGCTGCCGGCTTGGAAGGTATCAAGAACAACTATGAACTGCCCACAGCCATAGAGGAGGATATCTTCGAGATGAGCGCTCAACGCCGCAAGGAAGTGGGTATCGAATCTCTTCCGGGTAGCCTGGGTGAAGCCATTGCTTGTACGGAAAACAGCAAACTGGTACGCGAAGCTCTGGGTGATCATATTTTCGAAAACTTTTTAGAGAACAAGAGGATTGAGTGGGACGAGTACCGCACTCAGGTCACCAAATGGGAACTGGACAAGTATCTGCCCGTCCTCTAGTGCTTTGTCCCGGCCATCTTGTCAGCCAATACCAACACGGAGTGTTTTTGGGGAACTTCTTGTGGAATCTGCGCCCTAGGGGTCGAAGAACTGGGGCGGCTTATGGGAAGCCCAGATGTCGGCGTGAGGAGTAGGGGCATGGGCGCGAAAACTGCGCTTGCCAAGACGGCGTCCCAAGTGGTGGAATAACATCAGCGAAAGCAAGAAGAGCAGCAACAATATGCCGACGAGCATCCACCAGCTGCGCAGAAATGTCCACTGCTCTAAAGATATGGACTTATCCGAAGGTTCAGGTTCAATGGTCGCAGGGGCAGGTGTGTCGGGGATAGCTTTGGCCGGTGGGGTGATTTTGATAACATCGGCAAGCTTGGGGGCGTAGCTGGTCAGGGTATCGTCCAGAGCGAACTTTTCGCTAGCTAGCGACCACCAACTGCAGGAAGCTCCGCTCAAAGCCAGCAGGGCAAAACAGGCAGTCAATAGGCATTTTCTTATTCGTCCCTTACGCATACACATTATTGTATGCGAGCAAGGCGCTATTTGAAACGCTCAAGTTTGTAATCACAAGCCTTCTGAAAATCCTTCAGGGCCTGTTTGGCTTTGGGAGTGAGCTTGTCCGGACTGACGATTTTGATCAGGACGTACTGATGTCCAGCCGGGCCCGAAGGCTTGGCAGGAGGTATGCCCTTTTCTCGCAGGCGGAGCTTTTGCCCGGAAGAAACGCCGGGGGGTACTTTTAGGCTGCTGGTACCTTCAAGAGTGGGGACATCGACGGTGGTACCTAGAGCAGCCTCGGCGAAAGTGAGTGGCAATTCAAGATAGATGTCTCGGCCCTGACGCCAAAAATAGGGATGGGATTCGACTGCAACTTCTAGATAAAGGTCTCCGGGTGGGCCACCGGTGGCAGAGGCGCCACCTTTGCCTCGCAGGCGAATGCGTGAGCCGTCATCGACGCCGGGGGGGATTTTGACTTCCAACGTTTGCATTTTGGTTGAGCCGGCGCGACTTTGGCTGCGGAGCTTAACCACACTGCTGGTTCCCAAAGCAGCTTTTAGAAATGGTAGACTAACTTTTTTGACCAGGTCTTTTCCGCGAGTCGGCCTAGGCGGTGCTGCCCGGCGAGACTGCCTTCCGCGTCGGAAAAACTGTTCAAAGACACTCTCAAATCCTCCGCCACTATCGGCGAAATTGCTGAAATTTGTATCGCCGGGCCCGGTGCGCCAGACCCGTTGAGCCACAGAAGGTCCGCCGCCATCCAGGCCGCGGTGCCCGAACTGGTCGTAGACCTTGCGTTTTTCAGGATCGGAGAGGACCGCATAGGCCTCCTGGACCTCGTTGAACTTGGCCTTGCCCTTAGCAGGGTCTTTGCCCTTGTAATGGTCGGGATGGAATTTTTTGGCCAATTGCCTATAGGTGCGTTTGATTTGCTGGGGCGTGGCCGAGCGAGGCAAGCCCAGAACTTCATAGTAGTCGTGTTGGCTCACAAAGTAACTCCGGACAAATGGCTTAGCGGATTTGGCTCCGATGATTTGGCGATCATTCCTAAGGTAGAGGCTACGGACATACCGAAGCAACGGTACTTTTGAGCGTTTCGGGATCAACGGGTTTTTCGAGATAGGCTTCTGGCTCTTTGCCGATGAACTCGCCCATTTCCTTTCCGCTGAACTCGATCCCTGTCCTTTCAGTCAGTCCGGTAACCATGATAACGGGAATATCGGCGGTGACTTGATTGTCGCGGAGCTCGGCGAAAACGGTGAAACCACTTTCTCCGGGCATTTGGACATCGAGGAGAATGAGCTGAGGTTTCTGTTCAAGGGCGATTTTCCGAGCGGTTTCGCCATCGGCAGCTTCAATGACCTTCCAGCCCATAGATTCGAGGATCGCCCGGTGGAAGTCGCGAGCCACGACCTCATCGTCAACTACCAGTGCGGTGCGAGTTGGGTCTGCCATTGCGTAAGTTCCTTATCTTAGGGTTACTTTGAAGGACTATTAATCGGTAATAGTATAGTAAAAGTGGTGCCCTGGTCCAGGACGGAATCGACCTGAAGGCTTCCGCCGTGCTCTTCGATGATCTTTTTACTGACCGGCAGGCCCAAGCCCGTACCCCGGTTGCCCTTAGTGGAGAAAAAGACCCTAAAGAGCTTTTGGAGGATTTCCGGGGTCATACCCGCGCCAGTGTCCACAATGCGAATAGAAAGGCTCTGGTCACTATGACCATCGATGCTGACGGTGACTTTGCCCTTCTTCTGGGCACAGGCGTCCACAGCGTTGCCGACGAGATTGAGCAGGCAGCGACGCAATCCGACTGAATCGAGCTTAATCTTGGAAAGATTTTCGTCTGGCTGAACTTGGATCTCGACGCCTTGCTTGTTGGCCTGCTCCCGAACGAGATTCACTACTTCATTACAGAGCCTATTGACATCGGTAGCCTGCAAGGCGGGCTCGCGATGGCGAGCAAAGCTCAACATGTTCAAGACCAGGTCACTGAGAAATTTCATATTGGTATCAGCGATTTGCCATCCCTTTTTTACGCCCTCCAAGTCCTGCTTGCTTAGGGCTTCATTGATGAAGAAGGTTCCGGCATTGATACCGCTCAGGACGTTCTTGATGCAATGAGCTAAGCTAGCGATGGTTTCGCCGACGGTTGCCAGGCGCTGGGCTTGTATAAGTTCCTCGTGTTTGCGGGCATTATCCAGGGCCAAGGCTACCAGTGAAGCGACGGCTTGGAGGAGAATGAGTTCTCGTTCGGTGAAACTTGAGCCGTCCTTTTTGTTGAGGACCTGGATTACGCCAAGGTTCTCGCCCAGGACTCTCAAGGGGACGCAAAGAACCGAGCGGGTGCGGAATCCGGTTTGTTTATCCGCGGTGGGGTCAAAGCGAGGGTCCTGGTAAGCGTCGGGCACGAGTAGGGACAGGCCCTGTTGGGCGGCTATTCCGCTGAGACCTTTTCCCTTGGGCTGGACGTGAGATTTTAAGGCTCCGCCGTGCTCAGGATCGGCGAGGTAGACACGTAAATCCCCGGTGTCGGAGTCGGCCAAGAAAATCGAAGAGGCCTCGGCGGAAAGTACCCTCTGGACGACATTAAGTGCTGAGGCGAGCACGGCATCAGTAGAAAAGTTAGCGACCAGGGCTTGGCCCACCTCGATGAGGACGGTGACCAGTTCGGGGGCTAATCCCTGTTCGATGGAGTTGGGTAGTTGCTCTGGTTCCTGGGGCATCCGCTGATTCCAGATTCGGGCAGAATAAACTTCCGCACCACCAAGGCTGTGGGTGGACAGTCAGGCGAACTAATATGATACCGGCGTGGTCGGGATTGTCAACGATTGTCTGCCGAAATGAGCCTTTGCGGTGGCTGGGGAATCAGGAATTATGAATTGCTTAGATGAGTAGAGTGTCCTAGAATGGCTGGACGTTTTGGTCGAGGCAAATGGAGGAGCTATGCAAGGTGAGTAAGATTCTTAGCCAAGTGCAATGTCAGCTAATGGAAGCCTTGGGCGCGAGCGAGCAATCTCTTGAGGTGCAAGCAGCGGCCCAGCAGTTGGGTCTGAACCAATCGCCAGTGGCAGCGGCGGCGGTGGAGCTGGCAGAAGAAGGGCTCATAGAGATAGAGCAAGAGCTGTACGAGGAGTATTCGCTCGGTCGCAAAGCCCAGTGGGATCGGGCGAAAGGTCTACCCGAAGGGGAGGTAATCAAGGCTCTGGAAAAGGCGGGCGGTGAGGGTCAGGTCAAAGAACTTTGCGACCACTGCGAATTGAGCGGGCAGGAAATCGGCAAGAGCGTTCGTTTTCTGGAGCTAAAGGGCTGGGCCAGCCGGGCTGGGGGACTGCTGAAGCTGACCGAAGCGGGTAGGGAAGCTATCGGCAGTAAAGGCACCGACGAACAACTGCTCGAAGCGCTAAGCGAAGCTGGTGCAGTACTCACAGATAAAGAATTGAAAGCCAAGGGTTTGGACCTGGTCCAAGCGGTGGGTTTGCTCAAGGGGCGGGGAGGTTGGCTGAACATCAAGCAGCGCAGCCGACGGATGCTGAGCCTGAGCAAAGCTGGGGCCAAAGCGCTGACTAAGGGATTGAGCTATCAAGAAGAGATAAATCAACTGACGCCGGAGTTGTTAGCGGAGGGTAAATGGCGAGAGGTGAAGATTCGTCCTTATGATGTGTCTTTGCCCGCGGCCCAGATTCAGCCGGGTAAGGGACATCCGTTCGCTCGAATGCTCGGGCAGGTGCGGAGGGTGTTTCTGGAGATGGGCTTTACGCAGATAAGCTCGCCCTTGGTGGAGTCTAGCTTTTGGGATTTCGACGCTCTGTTTCAGCCGCAGGATCACCCGGCTCGAGATATGCAGGATACGTTTTACCTATCCCGGCCCGGCCAGACGAAGCTACCCGGAAAGGAATTGGTCCAGCAGGTAAAAGATGTTCACGAAAACGGCGGGCAGACCGGCTCACTGGGCTGGCAATACAAATGGGATGTTGAGCTGGCCAAAAAAGCGGTGCTGCGAACACATACGACGGCGATGACGATCAGGTCTTTGGCTCAGAATCCGAAGGGGCCTCAAAAAGTGTTCGGGATTGGACCGGTGTTTCGGCGTGAAACGGTGGACTATAAACATTTGCCGGTGTTCCATCAGGTGGATGGGATTATCGTGGACGATTCGGCCAGCTTGGCGAGTTTGCTGGGGACGCTGGACGCGTTCTATCGGAAGATGGGATTCGAGAAGTTTCAATTTCGCCCAGCCTTCTTTCCCTATACGGAGCCGTCGGTTGAGATTTTCGTTTGGAGTGAAAAACACACCGACTGGGTAGAAATGGGCGGGGCGGGCATATTTCGCCCGGAAGTTACCGAATCTCTGGGATGTACGGAGCCCGTGCTGGCCTGGGGGCTGGGATTGGAAAGGTTGGCTATGTTTCGGCTGGGACTCAATGACATCCGTGAATTGTTCTATGCCCATCTTGATTGGCTGGAGGAGACGCCGTTATGCCTTTAGCAGCTTTACCCGTGGATGCATTGTTGAAACTCTTGCCCATTAAACTGGGGGCTGAGGAACTGGTGTGCCATTTGCAACAGTTGGGCTGTGACGTGGAAGGCTATACGACGGTGGGGCGCTATCGATGCGAAAGCTGCGAGACGGTGATGGAAAGCACGTCCATTGACCAAAGCCCAGCCCTTTGCGAAAGCTGCGGGTGCGACTTTAGGGCTCAAGAGGAAAAGATAAGCAAGCTGGACGATGTGGAAGTGATTCGAGTGGATTTGCTGAGCGTTAGGCCGGACCTGTTCGATCCGGGTGGATTGGCCCGGGCTCTGCGGGGGTATCTGGGAGTGCAAACGGGGCTGGCACAATATGAACTAAGCGAAGGTAAATGCAGCGTTGAGGTGGATGAGTCCACACGGTGCGAAAAAAGCAAGCGGCCATTCATCGCCTGCGCGATTGTACGCGGGATTGAACTGGATGAGACGTTGCTCAAGATTGTGATGAAGCTGCAGGAGAATTTGCACTGGGCTCTGGGTCGAGATCGCAAACACGCCTCTATCGGGGTGTACGATCTGGATAAACTGCAAGAGGGGCAGTTCAATTACCGCACGGCAGCGCCTGATGAGCTTAGCTTTGTGCCGTTGGGAATGGATGAGCAGGACTCGGCCAATAAGATGACGCCGAGGCAGGTGCTGGAGAAGCATCCTAAGGGTGTGGCCTTTGCCCACTTGTTGGCAGAGTTTGAGAGGTATCCGCTGTTGGCTGATAAGGGGGGCGTGGTTATGTCGATGCCTCCGATCATCAACAGCCAAGCGACGCGAGTGAGAAAAGAAACGACAAACCTTTTCATAGATGTGACAGGTACAGGGCAACGGCTGGTGAATCGGGCTCTGAATATTATGGTCTGCGACCTGATGGAGCTGTGCCCGGGGGCTGTGGTGGAGAAGGTTTTGATCAAGTATGTGGATGGGGAGATTACAACGCCTGATCTGGAGCCGCAACAAATGAGCTTGGACGCGACGGCTGCGGCAAAGCTGATCGGAGTGAAGCTCAGCACAGCAGAAGTGGCTCAACTGTTGGAGAAGATGGGCCATGGCGTGGAGGATTCGGGCGGGGGGAATCTGAAGGTGTCGGTGCCAGCCTATCGTAACGACATTCTGCATGAACGTGATCTGACCGAAGACATAGCGATTGCTTATGGGTACGAGAACATTGGGCCGAGCTTGGTGAAGAC
>SDBV01006982.1_pt1 | contig 15513 bp, 18 predicted proteins | sample 2277081 | NCBI WGS metagenome assembly SDBV01 (sample SAMN10402039, study PRJNA504765) | marine sediment metagenome | isolation source: marine sediment core GS10_PC15, 223 cmbsf | place: Arctic Ocean: Southern Knipovich Ridge | collected 2010
TGTCTGCGCTGTTCGCTCCGTTCGTTGCGCTGGCCCGGTCAAGATTAAAGGGAATAAGTTCAACCGATACCGTTGTCCCCTCCCCTGCTGCAAACCGGAAAGTAATCGAATTGACCATGACCGCCCGCCATGCCCAGGGGGTTGTGCTGAATTTCTTAAATCCTAAAGTACCGTAACGGATTATCTCGTCGGTAGCCGCCTGAATCCCCGTGACATCATAAGCAGAGAAAACATTTGTCCACAATTCAAGGTTGAGATTATTCGAGCACTCGAAAGTATGTAGCCATTCAGTATCCATGACCGCCGTATCAGCAGCAGCTACCAGGGCATCATTCCCACGGGCCGCGCTATTCCAATTGGGGGTGATTGTTACCGTGTTGGAATCGGTGAAGGCCGATATACGCCTTACACTTCCCCCTGCCGCAGCCCCCGTGTCATTCACTTTAATGGATTTTCCCACATCCCCTGAAGCAAACGGAGTTCCTGTGTCATCCCAATTACTCGCACCGATAGCCCCGCTTGCCGTTAAAGCCGTGGGGTTCTGTCCCACTGGTGACCCGTCAGGATCGGGAGCCTCAAACCCTAGAGCGCAACCGATGATCTGGTCTAGCCCGTCGTAAAATGCGTTTAATTCAAGTGGCCCCCCGCCCATGATAGCCGTCTCGTCCGTGTTTGTCGTGGCCGGCGTCCCCACCATTGTTTCGTCAAGTTCGTGGCGACGGTCCTCTACCACTCCCTCGGAAATAAATGAGAGCTGATCACTAGACTTGAGTAGCATTTCCTCAGTATCAGCGGTCGATTCCGTGGTAGGGTAAGCCGCACTACCAGACATGCCCTGGTCAGACCCGACTCTAAAAGCTGCTTTACTCAGACTACCGATGGCATCAGCCATTGTAAACTCCTAATATTAAAATATTGCCCCTGTCCTCTCATCGTCGGTTTCTATCCAAAGTTCCGAATTAAACTCCGGGTCCGCCGAATCCACCGCGTCACCTTCTCCAAAGGTCATATCCGAAGTGGTAACCCATTTGAAGAGCCGGAACGTTAAAGTCTGCTGCACAACCTCTGGGCCTGCCACATTGGTTTCAACGCTCATTAGTTTCATGTTCGGGAAAATGATGTCAAACTCCTCTGACGCCGGCCCGGTAGAAAGTAGATCCCCTTGCAGCGGTGTGTCGTTAGCCTGGAAAACATGGAACGTATCTGCGTTATATCTTGGTATCACCACCTCAAGTGTGACCTCCCTGAATCCATTCCGTACTGGCTGGATAGGTTGAAGAACATCCGTATGCGATGCCGTGTTATCAATAGTCGTTTGCGATGGATCCGTCAGGTTATTATTCAACGTGATAGTGAAACTCGATATACCAAACCGATCGCCATCGCCCATTACTCCGCCATGATCCCCTACGCGAAAGATAAAGTCATCAAACATAACAAGGGTTGGCAGGTCCACGGGTAGGCTTGTAAGGTCGCTCACCGTGTTCGTGCTCGCCGTTACTCCCGGAATGAGCAAGTCATAAGCCTGGATGTCAAAAGAGGCCCTAAGGGGCTGTCCTGCCTCGCATGAGAGGGTCATGGAGTTCATATAACAGCTCACTGCCTCCCATGTCCTTGTTGCATGAACGTCTTTATCCCACGCCAGGGTAACGAACTTTGAGAGGTCGTCCTGCATGGTTATCTCGTTAGACCCTTGCCCCGCATTATAGGTCACAACGCCCATAGCGGCGGCTATTAATGCAGTCCCACTTATGAATTCACCAGATGTCAATTTTGTGTAGGGGATGTCAATCTCTACACTCCCGATCACCGGCTCAAAAGCCCTTTGCCAATCGGGAATAGAGGCATTCCCTGCCAGGTAATCTTGCAGTAGATTCTCATTCTCAAAATTGATGGACTCCGACCGCAAGAGAAGTTTTTCAGTTACCTCTATTGCCGTCCTATAGGAACTTTCAAGTTTGGTTCCCATTATTGTTTTATAGCCTATTGCATCAGCCATCTTTCCTCCAAGTTATTTCGTTCCCGCATGAGCAGGTTATCACACCGCTTTCCAAGGCAATGTTCACGCGCCCCACATTGGACCGCAGTTTCATATTCAGCGTCCCGTCCTCTGTTGACTTGCCAATCAAGTATTCGATATTCTTTCCGTCATTAGGGCCGCCTTGTATCCTTCTGTGCTTACCGCTACACCGTATGATCGTATCGCTCATGTCGTCGCATTGGCGGGATTAAAGACATACTTAACCGAAAACCACAGAAGGACCTCACCAATATTCTTGTCAAAATACTCTCGGCTTTTGTCCTCAGCTACAAGAGCTATACCGAAATTCGCATTCCCGCCCAAACGGTCATCTGCAAACAGTGCGATTTTCATATCACCTAATAGTTTATCCATCGCGTCGTCTAAAGCCCCAGTCACTTCAAGGTCAGCCGTCTCGTCAACTTTCACAAACCCGTTTAACAAAATCAAAGCGGCATCCGATACATCTTGTTGGCTTCGCCCTTGTACATAATCATTTGCCGTTAATTGGGTGAAGGCCGAAAACCCGTCATCAAGAATAAACACAGCGGGAAATTCATAATCGGAAATATCGTGCATCGGGATAAAATCACGGCTGATAGTTACTAGAGTATGATTGTAGTTCCCGTTTCCGTTGATTCTCGGGAGCACTGTATTCCGGACATACTCTTTCAGGGTTATTATGATTGGAGTGACGCCCATCAGATTTTCCTTGCATCGAAATCAAGCTCAATAGATTGCTTTAACATCTTCTCAATCGCTGGCAGGGTTTTTCTCATCGCTGGTTTCAGATAAGGACGAGACCGTAGCGGTATAGTGAACGACGACTTTCTTGACAAAGCCATCCATTTCCATTTCTCGTCCCCTGTTTTAGCGAACATTGCCCAAAAGAATCGTCGCATTTTCTCGGTTACCGTTATGGAAATCAAACTACCAGATTCATGGGCCCCTGCGTAAGGGGTTCTTGAGCCTATCCGGGCCGTGACTTTCCCTCTTGTTACGGTAACCTCCCTTATAGATTCCTTTTTTCCTATCCCTGCCCCGGTTCCTTGAATTTGTTTGGCTTGAAAAGTCCCCAAGCCTCGGGGGAGTTTGGTTTGTGAAAACCTGAATGCGCCTACAAGGGAAGCCGCCAGCCGCCCTGATCTCATGGTTAATTTTGTAGAATTGGGACTACCCCCTCCCGTAGTTATAAAAAAGTCCGCAACTGCGGTTTGGCCAATCATATCGAGAGCCAGCCTGAAAGAATCTCGAAGTAACGGCCCTTTTAGGTTTCTCTCATATCTTGAAAGGTCTTTGAGCTTAGCCTTCGTATTATGCCTTATATCGACCAGGGGTGTTTTAATGGTCTCAGACATGCACCCTCCGATATCGCTTTAGAATATCCATCGCCCCTTTAGGGATGGGATTCATGTCATATTCCGTCGTTCCTCCCGTCGTTCCAGATTTAATCTCCCTGTTAATGTCAAACCTGTCCCCACCAAGCCCCTTTTCTATCTTCAGGATCCGCTGGCAGATCAATAATACAGCGTGTTCCAAATCCCAAGGGACGCCCAAAACCGAATTGTCGGCAGTTTGTGAAGCCGCATCAACGTCATCTGCAGACACGTCAAAGCCCAAAGTCCGGCCAATTCCGGTTTCCACGTTGGTTCCGGAAGACCATAAAACCTTAAACGTATTCCCACCTCCAGCTCTATCAGAAGCAATCTTGAATTTCCCGGCGAAGTAGTCATAGGTAATGGTGTATACAGACGCCCCAGCAGCATCCAGGGCCGTTTTTAACGCTGTCCCTAGGGTAGACACAGTGTAGACCCCTTCAGCGACCGTAGCGGTTAATTCTGATGCTGAGGTTTCCTCAAAATCCAACTTGTCATTGATGCCGTCAAGTATCTCAAATTCGCCAAATCCCGCCGAGTAGATAAGCTGTACGTTCTGCCTCCCTACTGAGAAGTGCGTTCCATTGTCCGCGTCGGGCTCTAGATGAATTAGATTGCCTTTGAAGTCAATGAAATACTCGTCTGAGCCTTTCAAGGTGCCAGCGGCAAAGTCCCTGTTCGCGTCGTCGTGAATTGAAGTGATTGAAATCACCGGATATTGGTTCGGGTCGATCCATGTTTCCCCGTTACCGTCCCTGACCTCGGCTGGTAATCCACCAGAACCGTAAGTCCTGGCCCGGAGTTTCCGCCTGGTAAAACCGTCGGCCCGTTGAGTCGCTTCCATGATAGTCTGCTCAAGCATGTCGGCATTGGTGGCATTCGCCTTGCCCAATATCTCATTGAGATGTGAGAGGGAGGTTAATGGGAGAACCATGCTAGGCATCTTCGGTCTCTTTTACAGGTGCCCCATTTTCTACAGGATCTTCATTGCTAATTTTCTTGGGGACTTCCCCGTTCTCCCACGGCTTTGACTTCGGCCTGTGGACCATCTTATGTTCATAGTTGAAAACGTACTGCTTGCCCTCCCTGAGTTTCTTGCTTTTCAGTATCTCCCGCTTATACAGGTTGTCCGCGTCGATGAGCATGGCCTTAATGCCTTGCCATTTACCGATTTCCGCGTCGGCATTTGAGAGTAACCCCTGCCGCATCTGGAGGTTTTGAATCTCTCCATCGGTTAACGGCGCATGGTTAAGGCTGACTTGTTTTCTGAATTTCATTTACGCTCCAGTAGTATATCGACTTTGGCGTCTATCGCCGATATGGTTTCCCCTTGTGAATTAACTTGATCCCACATTTTAGAGCGGCTCGTTTCAAGTTCTGTGACTCTGCGTGTATTGTCTTTTACCCCGGAACGAATTAATCCCCACGCTCCGCCAACAGAGAAAAGCACAGTCGCCGCTCCTAAGCTTAGATTGAAGAGGGTTGCTTCCACTATTTACGCCAGGCGCTGAAAAGGCTGGCCATAGCGTCCACGAATCCCTCTTTATCTTCGATTCTGCTTAGCAAGGCCACGCCCGTGAGTGCGCCCACCACTTTAAGCAGCGCAAACAGGGCTTCGTTTGTGAAGCTGGGTGCAATAGGCAATATGTATGCTGCCAGTGCAATCAAGCTGACCAGAATCCCTAATTCTGTCTTGCCGCCGATAAAAGTCCTAATGAGTTTCAATAATCCAAACATAATTACCTCTTGCGTTTCTTTTTGCCCCTCATGGAGCTGATTAGAGTAGTAACACCAATGACCAAAGCAACCAAGGCTCCCGATGTTTCCAAGCTGTTTTTGCCCAGCTCTTCAATAATTGAGAGCCCTGTTTGAAAATCGCGGACGTAAACGGTAAACACTCCCTTGCCTAGGAGGGTAATAAAGATCACCGTAGCGGCAGTGATAATGATTTTTTCGATAGTCCTCATTATGCAGTGATTTCAATCTTACTCGAAACCGCCAGTCTACCGCTGGGCAACTGCACCACCATATACCAATCAACAGCTCCGGAAGTATCTTTGACATCAAAAGCAAGATCACCGTCTGCCTCTGTCGTAAAAGCCCACACCTTGTCGGCTAGAAGTTCCACGGCGGACCCGTCGGCATTAATTGCATTCGCACCGTCCGGCCCTGTTGCGGTGATATTGAGACCTGCAGAGTCATCAGCCAAATAGAACACTCCGGTTGCCGGAGCGGAGATATCATTGCCCGCAGCATCAGTAAACTGCATCGCTATATTCACGGTATCGGTGTGTGCCCCGCCTACCACGAAGGTGACGCCCGTCCAATCCCCGGAGACTTCGATATTATGAAGCGTCGCCCCGTTTACGGTGCCTTTAAGCCCGTTTCCTGACTTGTCATAGGCAAACCCAGAGGCAAATGAATCATCGCCTACCCAAAGCACATTACCAATCTGCTGAAGTACCACATCATCGACCGCGAACTGTCCTTCGGTTGCAGTGGTCTCGGTGATGTCCATTACAAAGTCCCCGGCAGCGGCCGCTTCCTTCGAGGTGAACTCTACTTCTTCGGCAGTCCCTGCGGTCATGGTTAAAGTCACCGCCGCACTTGCGAATCCGGTTGTGATAGTGAATGCCGTGTCCCCGTCTGGGGCGGTGGTTACCGTTGTCGTGCGAACAAATCTGTATCGCTTGCCGCCTGTTCCTGTGCCTACCCGGTTCGCAGCCGTTTGGGTGATTGTGCCCACCAAGGATCCTGCGGCGAAGGTCCATTCTGCGTCACCGCCGGTGTCGTCAGCCTTGCCCGTTTGATCCCACTTTGCGTTAGTGGCGAAGTCAGCTTCATCAAATAGATTGTCACTGTTGGCCCCTATGTCGAGGAAGTTCAGCCCACCGCCAGATTGTAGTTCAAATACCTGAGCTTCGGGAATTTGGGCGTTCCATACCCCGTAATCGTAAATCTCACCGTTGAACGGTTTAGTAGTGCCGCCCGTCTCCGTTCCTATACGTAGAGCAGCGGCATTGTCCAGCGTAAGCGGTGATCCGCTTATATCCACGGTCCCTACATTCACGCCGTCTACATAAGCCGTAGCGTTACCGTCACGGTCAAAACTCACGATAACATCATGGATAATCCCAGCGGTAAATACAGCCGTTCCTATGATTGCTGTAGCATCTGCGGTGTTGTCGTCAAATCTTATCCAGAGATCGTCTTCCCGTATCTCCAGACCATAACCAATACCCCCGGTTTCCTTGTTCATCAGGAATTGATTGGCGGTTCCTACACTATCTGCCTTGAATACAATCCTGAGGCCGAAATCGTAAATCCCCACATCTAAGTCGGCGTCATCAGCATATTCGATATAGTCGTTTGACCCATCAAGTCGATAGTATGGCCGATTGGCGTAGGCGTTCCGCTGAGATTGGGTGAACAGATTTCTAAAACCAGATGCGTCTTTATTGGCATCTAAGACAACGACTTTGCTGGCCTCTGCTAATCCGGCGGCCAACGTCCGATTCATCTCCTGCTTTTCTGTCGCGGTTTTTAGATCACCAGTAAACGTTTCGTGGTAAGGTCCAGTCATAATAACCTCACTGCGCTTCTACAAATTGGACATCAAAACCTGTAGTAGCCGTATCGCTTAACAGGTCCAAGGATTTGCCTCGCAACGGCAACTCGATTATACCGTAAGGACCGATGCCAAAATAATTAGTCCCGCCGTCGATTGAATAGGTTAGAATAGCCGTTACATGGCGGTTCACTATTCGGATTGCCCGGCTTTCTTTGTCAAAGTTTTTAACCCGGGCTGCGGTTGTGCCAACGCTCCCGGTAGCCTCGCCGTATTTTCCGCCCACCGCTTCTGCTCGTTCTATTGCTCCCATTTTATCTCCTTTACTGTAATTCTAGCCAGTTTAATGTCACATTCAGATCAGCCGTGGGATTTGAGGCATACTGCACAGAGACAGTCAATATTTCTCCTGGTGCTATTTGTGGAATCTTTTGAGCCAACTCATTAATAGTGTCTCGGTCAACCTTGGCAATCTGCACCGTTTCCACAAGAGTACCGGAAGTAAAATCATCACATGCCGTATCAAACTCCGTTACATGGGTATTGGCTCCTATATCTGTGAATGCGGCTTTGTCGTTCAATATCGAGTCCAGATAAAATCTGAAAATGGCCGCCTTGGCTCCGTCAGTATCGACAAATGCTGAAGTGAATTTTATCCTGACTTTATTCTGTTTGACTTGATACACGACCTTATTACGCACGGTCAATATGGGGGCTTCTGTCGTGCCTGTATATGCTGTTTTGCTAACCGTCGCTGAGCCGGGTATTGCTCCGGCAAGTTCGTTATTAATCCCTTGAACAAAAGCGCCCATCGAGCCTGATTTAGTAATAACCGAAGTCGCGTTCGTGGTATTCAGGGCATAAATGCAAAGCGGCAAAGTTGGATTACCAAATGATGGTATTATCTTGGCATTGGCATAGGCAATTAAATGAACTTTATGATAATCGCCATCGGCTGGTTCTTCAACAAAACACTCAATTCCTCCAGCCCCTAGATATTGATATTGGACTTTGTAAACGTTCAATTTTGTAGGATCAAGATTAACCCCTGATGGATTTGCACCCACACCATCTGGTTTACCTGATCCATCCATTGTATCAATATTCCAGTCCTTTTGTTTGAACCAATCATCAGTCGGATCAGCACCAGAAAGAACTTCCGTAATCCCGGCGGCGGCGGCAGCTCCGGTAGTACCCGTATCGGTAAAGGTGAACGCCCCTCCCAACGCCCCGGTATTAAATGCAATAAACGTCACCGTATCGCCAGAAACAAAGGCATCCCATCCTGTACCAAGCGTATTCCAAGTTGCTGTTTGAATCTTTCTGGCGATTTCCTCCACGGTATCATTTTGGGCTATCGCAACCAGCCTATCGTCTCCGTCTAAAGTAATAGTGATATTGCCCGTTCCAGAACCGGCCGCACTTGTAATGATAACCTGGCGTATTTCCTGCACCCCGTTATGCCTATGTAAAAGCCCGAAATCAGCCCCGTCGTAACCAAAACCCAAAGCATCTTCAGATCCCCCGACCCCTACAAACTGTTCGCTCCCAACAACGCCAGTAGTAAACAGGCCCGTAAACTTTCCCACCGCTCCTTGGCCATTGTTATATTTTAGAGGAGTGAGGGAACGTGCTTCTGCTTTTGCGTTAGTATTCGTTCCCGTTGTGGCGACAATCATTGAATTGGCTTGGGTAATAGTCGCAGAGTTATTTACCCGCGACTCCATCTGCAAAGAATTGACGTTGTAGATAAACGATGGCTGAACTTGTGGGGTTTCCTCAACCATTATCTGCTCACCGAAGGCAGAGAATGACTGTGAATGGGAATGCTCCGCCAGAAGCTCTAGAGAGTCTTGATCGGGGCGTGGTGTTCCGGTCTTTGCCATTTCAATCCCAAGTCGCCCCAATTAACAAAGCGCCATCAGACATCGGCACCCATTCGGCATAGAATGTTATCTTGCCGTTGGTGATGCCTGTAGTGCCCGCTACAACGATATCTATGTCAATGTCTTGTATAACTATGGGGTCTTTCATCACCGCCGCTGGGAGGGCTGTAGCTAAAGACCACGTATCACCCGCCACTAGGCTGAGCGGTGCTGCCAATTGAGCGATAAGCACCGCCGTATCGCCGACAACTCCGACCTCGATAGTCTCATCGCCATTGCCCTCGGTTAAAGCCTCGGTCACGTCTCCGAATATCGAGACAATCTTTACCAAGCCAGTAGCCGTGAATAGTTTATGGGCTGCGATAGTCCAAGTCGTATCTGAACCATCAACGGTGGCCTGTGCTGCAATCAGAGGCTGAAACGGAGCGATGGCACTTTCTATTGCCCCGGTCATGACTCTATCACCCTAAGTTTTTTGCTGGCCGCACTTGTGACCTGCAGGACATGCATAGTAATGATCTTTTTCTTCTGAGCGCCGTCCACCTCACCAGAGTAAAGCCCCCTGGGAACGGGGATATCATGTCTTCCTGCGCCAAGTATTAGGTCGTTTGCTGTTGTATTGGCGGTGGTCGTCGCAACTGTGGAAGCGTCAAACAAAACATACACGTCTGAATCGGTATAGATTCTCAGAACATTCGTGTCCCGATTGACGGTAAAATGTCTCTGCACGGCACTTGAGATGTCAAGCACCGTACCGACAGACCAACCACCACCGAACGCTCCTAGTCCTAAAGCGTCCTGATCGGGTATAGTGATACTATCAGGCATTTTGGGCCTCTAGATAGGCGACTACCATTTCCGGCTTTGAGAGATCGTCGGGATCCAAATCAGCCCCTAGATACTTTTTGGCCGCCCGCTGAATCTTGGGCTTGGAGAGAGTGAATAGCTGTTGCTCAGTGTAGACCTTTTCCAATGTCTTTTCAGGCTGTTCAGGTTCGTCGAGCACACCGTGGTGCGTTACCTCAGGCTGCTCTACGCTGATATTCGTCCCCGGTGGATACTCTACTTTCGTCCCGTCAGGATAGGTTACCACAATGTTTGAACTGGCCACCGCCTTGACGGGTTTGCTCGCAAGGATAGCCTTACGCTTGGACCCATCAGGATCGTCAACTACCTCCCATTCGTCGGGATGGTCCCTGAGCTTGTCCTTGGCAAATTCCAAAGACGCTTCATGGACGTTATTCGATCCTTTGGCGTCGAGATGGACCAGTTTGTCCTGCTCGCTCTCGACCTCTAGGCCAGGATCATATCCACGGTAGGTTGTTTTGACATCGGATACGTCACCGTGTTTACGGGAATATCCCTTGTAACGTAGCTTGATAGGTGCTTGCATATGCGCTCCTAGATATGCGAGACGGGCCAACAGGTTAACACCCGCTGACCCCGCCCCACTTGTTATTTACGCACTTGCGCCAGGAATTACCGCTGAGAACATAATGTCATCCTCGGCCGCGCCATCGGTCTCCAAGGCTTTGGCAACGCCTAAACCTGTCGTGGTTGTGGTGACATCCGTGAGATGCCGGGCAGAGGCCCACTCACCAAGGTCTCCCGCCGTACATGACCCATCGGACCGACCGATGAATATGTACATTCCGGGGACAAAGCCCCAGAGATTGCGTTTAGCCGTTCCTGTCCCACTGGCTATCGGCAGACCGTTCTTGAACAGTTTCACCGGGCCAAGGTCAGCCACAACAGCAGAGGAAGCCGAAGCAATTAAGCCGTCAATAGACCACTTAACCAAATCGCCTTCAGTAAGGGCTGTTCCTGATTTAATCGGGAACATGCAACCGTACATCGGTCCCTTGTTGTAGCTGATCTGATAACGGATAATGTCATCTGCATAGTAGTCCTCGCCGGTGTTGGTGTTGTTGGAGAAGAAGCGGATAGCCTCCACTTTGTCCCGGCTCCAACCTTGGGTTACCATGTCGATTTCCTGCCATTGATGAACCGTAGTCACAAGCCCGGTCAGATCGACCTTGCTCTGCACTGTCCCATCATTGACAATAGCAAACGTCATCTCGCCATCAGTCCCGTACTCAGCGGAGTCCTCCGCATGTGCCCACCAACCGATATAGCGAGTATTACGCCAATCCATCTGCCGTTTTTCGGATGATGTATGGATACCCACCTTCTCGCTCTCGTCGATGAAAAGCGTCTCCACAAACTGGGTATTGTCCGTTGATGCCGTAGCCGTCATCTTAAGCTGGTTGGTGCCAACCCTTTTACCAGTTGACCCTACAACAAAATCAAACGTAGTGTCATCGGACTCGGACCAATCGCCGGAAGTCTCGCAGTCATTAACCTGGATAATTACATTGATTCCAGCCGTAATCATCAGGGCTTCCAGCAATGCACTTAACCCAAGCCCCCCAACATTCGGGTTAAACATACCTGGACCGATATGCTCAGCCAAGTCGTGAGTACCACCGAATGGATGGTTTGCTTTAAAGTGTTTCGTCAAATTACTCATTTCATTCTCCTAACCGTTTTAGCAGGGTCCTGGGATAACTTACTCCCCTGCCATTGGATTGTTTACGAGGTCAAACTGTACCCTAATCCCACCGTCTCCTCGCTAGCCGATGGACTCTGTACTTGCTGAAAATCGAGTCTCCGGCTTCCTACCGTGTAACTCTGTTGGGTTCTGATGTCCCTGTCGCTTTCCGCCTTGGGCTGACCTTTATCGCCATACCAGAACGAGGGAGCGTGGACTCTCATAATAACCGTGTCAGTAGTCGTGGTCCCGTCGTAAACGCCTGATACATTCAGGTCCTCACGAATGAACTCGCTGACAATCACACTTGAACCGTCCAGAACCGCAAGCGTCCCGGTACGGGCCGTGAATTGCGGACCGAATTTATCCAGTGTATCAACTTGAGTTAAGGCCAGTAATTGAACAAGCCCGCTCACGCCAGTTAACCAATAGGCATCGTTCGGGTTGGCCCCAAACCGACCCTGGGCTTTGCGGATTGACCGAAGCACCGTAAGGGTCAGACTTGAAATGTCTACCGCCGCCTGCCCACTAGAACCGCCGGAATGGTTCCTGAGACCCTGCCATGACTTTCTGACATCGTTAGCTGCTGTTACATCGCTGTCCTGATGGGTTGAAGAAGTATCACCGTTAATAGTGGCGTCTTCCTCACCGTCACGGATAGCCTGCATAACCTCAGCGTTGACCAATGGTGCCATAGCGACCGCGCTGTCTTCATCGAGTTCGTCAGACCAGTAGACAGTCACAGCCTGCTTAATAGCCGTGAAGGTCACGTTCCGTGAGCCGGGAGTGCCGGCTGGGATGTTCGTTGCGCTATCGCTGGTAGACTCTCCTACCAAGAAGGCTTGCATTCTGCTGCCCTGCGCCGGGATCGTAAAGCCTCCGGTTCTCATGGGGATTGCTAAACGCGGATGTTGGGCGGCTACGTTAAGACTTAATCGTAGGTCATCAATGAATTGCCCTGAGAATAGAGTCGGGACCCAATCAGACCCCTCTCCGCTTGTAGCGGTATCCATTGCCTTCCGCAGGTCACGGTCACGCCGCAGCTCACCGACAAGCAAACTATAGGTCTGGGAATCCTTAACAACATTTGCAAAGGCTTCTTTGCTATAATTGCCAAACTCTTTTTGAGCTTTAGCCGCACCCCATAAAAGCAGAAAATCGTTCATCTGCGCAATACGGTTTGATACGGCATACCCATCACCACTTGAGCGAAATCCTGACTTGCGCCAGTCCCATGTAGTAGAAGGTTGGCTTATAGCAGAGTCAACATAGTTGATTTGTTTTTCGCCAGTATGGCCCCACAGTTGGGCCACGGCCTTATTCTGAATATCGCCTACCGGCCCATCGAAAAAGTCTTTATCGTCCTGTTCCGACAGATCAGCGACGGCTCCAGAGACCATAGTCAATTGAGTTTTGTTGTCCTCAATCATACCCCGCAGCTCTTCAGTTGCCTTGACTTGAACCTCGCGGAAATCCGCGCTTTCCTTGTCCATAGACTTTAGGGTCTCCGAGACCTGTACCACGGCCCCGATAAGCTCGTCAGGATTGGTGATAGTGATTTTCTCCTCTGCAGGATCACTTTTGATTTCATCTGCCATTGTTCTTCTCCGTTATCGTTAGGACCTCATCGGGGTCTCGAAATATTGTGGACTGTTAAATCCAAACCAACAAGGGCGGCCCGTAAGCGATTCTCCCAGTCATTAGAGGCAGGCTTTTCAGGCTCGTCCATAAAGTTTTGCACTATGTCGACGTATTCCGTTGCCAAGGGGTGGTCGTATTCAATGCTTTTGCTCACAAGATCGTCAAACTCCCTACGAGCTGTGGCTGTCTGCAAGGCCGGGATGGGGACTATGGAGAACTCCAACAGCTCAGATTCAAGAAACGTCACGCCCGTTTGGTTAGGGAGTACTGTATCATCGCTTACCGTAATCGGTATGAACCCAATGGATCCAGTATTCAGAAAGCCATTCTCAACCTTCCCCGCTATAAGAGAAGCAAAGGGGTCGTCCATATCAAAGGTCACATCACCGTCAATGAATCGGTGCGTTTGTTTCATGGTATCAGGATTGATCTTGCCGATGGGTACGGGTGACGCACCACTTGGCAATAACCCTCCCCGGCCATGCCCCCACAATACGATAGGATTGAGCTTGAAGTTGTCCAATCTTACACCCTCAGGTTCAATCACTTCCCCGTCACGGTCAACCCTACGCTCAGTCAAACGGAACTTGGTTGACCCATCACTATTGGCCTTAAGCACATGAGAGGGGGCATATTGTTTAACAGCATTCTCTCTATCAAAAATTTCATCTCCCATCAATGGGTATAACCGTCTTTGCTGATTATTACTCACCCTTTCGTCCTCCGTGTCTTTGCCGGTTATAGCCCCGCTGAAATCAAAGTTTATGCCGCCCATAAATCCGCTCATCATAACCTCCGCTTACGTGAAATCCAAACAGGGTATAACAGTAGTGACGTCATAGCACTTTTCTCCTCGTGACGGCCAAAAGAGGCCAACGGCTTAATATTTGATGTAAGTGTCATGTTTTCGCCCTTTGTGGGATAGTGAAACACCGCTCATTAACCGATTGTGGGTAAGAATCGCCATTGCTAAAACTCTTGCCTATGTCCACTACTTCTCCATCTAGAGATCTGTGTTCGTCACGGACTCTATCATCTCTCTGGGTCACCCACATATGGCGAGTAAAGCCATTCTTCTGCATTGAAAAAGTCCGACCTGCATTGGTAGACTTGACCATTTCTGTTCGGGCTATTCGTTCCGCTCGAAATATGGAGCTGTCATCATAATATTCATTAATCAATGCTGCGGTTTCTGCGATAGTGAAGTCGGCCGACAATGCCTGTCTTAACAAGTCATCTATTTTGCCCTGCGTCGTGCTATTGACGCTTACTGAATACGTACGCGATTCAACATTTACAAATGTCCCCGCATGAGGGTCGCCTGAAATATCATAAACCCCGTCCACACTATTGGCTAAATCCACCCCAGCCTCTTCAAGGGCGAGAGCCATTGCTTCCTCACCCTCCTCCTGAAACGCTTGCACCCATTCTTCAAAATCAAATATCAAATTTACGCCAAGCGGTTCGCCCTGCTTATGCGCCCCACCCCAAAACGCAGCCTGCTTTCTCAAATTGTTCAAGACCGATTTGCGCTGCTTATCAAACAGTTCTAATATCGTTTGCTCAAACGCCCTTATTGCCCTCTCTTGGATCCTTTCCAGTGACTTCCATACCCGATATAGCTTCTCATCGGCCTTGCGGTCGTCCAGCCCCTTTTGAATAGCTGCCATTTCACTGTTCACTTGCTCGGCTGGGGTTTTGTTTTCCAGCAACTTTATAACATTATCAAGCTGACCAAGGGTCTCTTCCACCATATCCGGATCTTCAGGGATAACGCCTGTTATAGGAACAAGGTTTGTGGCAATGTAGTGTTGGTCCATCGCCGGGTCGTCCACGGGGTCAAGGTTAAATATTTGGGCCCTGAATTCATTAGGGGTTATCGCGCCGGCGCTCTGCCCATCCTTCGCAATCTTGCTCTGTACCGCCCTATCTGATTGTAAAGCCGCAATCTCACTCAGATCGAAGGCAAACTTTATGCTCGGGTCCAGGGTAAGCAACGGCATCACTTCCTGCGTGATTGACTCGGCCAGAGTTCGCGTAAGGGGCGACATCGTTTCGTTCCAAAACGTCCTTTCCTGAGTGAATGAGCTGGCTTTCATGGTCGCTTGCGCAAAATCGCCTATGAAGATCGGAGGGACTCCGTAGACCATTCTCACTATGTCCTGCGTGAATCCCCGGCCTTTCATATACTCTAGCTCTTGGGGAGTAATCTGCATTTGCTCCCATTTTACGTCTGTGTCGAGCATCATTATAGAGCCACGTTTTGTCGATCCTTCATATTCAGCCCGAAATTTGCGCTTGAATCTATCCCATTCGCCGTCGTCCATCTCTTCGATCTCTACATTGTGTCCTTCTTTCCGAGCCCATTCAGGCAAATTCTTCATAGCACAGCTGTGGTCGATCTGAACTATTAGAATGTCACCGATATCCAGTTTCTTGATCTCTTTTTCTGTCTTTACAATAGGTATGGG
>SDBV01006983.1_pt1 | contig 15512 bp, 16 predicted proteins | sample 2277081 | NCBI WGS metagenome assembly SDBV01 (sample SAMN10402039, study PRJNA504765) | marine sediment metagenome | isolation source: marine sediment core GS10_PC15, 223 cmbsf | place: Arctic Ocean: Southern Knipovich Ridge | collected 2010
GGTGGAATTACTTCCTATGAATTTGCTGCAATAGGTTTAAAATTTTGGATTATATGTCAGGAGAAACATCAATTAGAGACAGCAAGAGAATGGCAAAAAAAAGGATTGGCTACTAATTTAGGAATAGGAACTAAAATAACTTCTGAAAATATTGAGAAGAGTGTTAAATTCATACTTGAAAATAAAAAGAAAAAAATGATCAAAGCTGGCCAAATTGTTGACGGTTTAGGAGGAAAACGAGTATCCAATCAAATATTGAATTTATGAAAAAAATGATATTTTAGACTGAAAAATTAGTTAAGAAAATTATCTTCATGTTAGTGTATTTGATAGTTTAGATTACTATCAACTTTAAATCAATATAACATTTTATAAGAAAGCGAGATTTTTAATTGAATGACCAATGTTTAATTCATCATATTTTGACGATAAAACAATCCTAATTACAGGAGGTTCAGGTTCAATAGGAAGTTATTTGGTTGATGTGTTATCAAAAACTAATTGTAAATCAATAAGAGTTTTATCAAATAATGAACATGAGCTCTACCAATTACAAAAAAAACATGATAAAAATCCAAAGTTACGATACTTGCTTGGAGATGTTAGAGATAAAGAAAGATTGGTGGTAGCTACTGATGGTGTGGATTTTGTATATCATGCAGCAGCATTAAAACATGTTCCTATTTGTGAATACAATCCATTAGATGCAGTAAGAACAAACGTCATTGGAACACAGAATATTCTCGAAGCTTGTATGCGTTCAAAAATTGAAAAATTTTCTTTCATTAGTACTGATAAAGCTGCCAGCCCGATGAGCACGTTAGGAGCTACTAAACTTCTTGCAGAAAGGCTTACGATTTCCTCCATGGCATATAGTTCAGCATCACGACCAATTTCATACTGTGTTCGTTTTGGAAATGTGTTAGGTTCCAGAGGTTCAGTGTTTGATTTATTCTATGAACAAATTAAGAATGGAAAGCCCCTAACTGTTACAGATAAGAGAATGACTAGATTTACAATGACGCATGATGAAGCTGCAAATTTAATTTTATCAACAACAGAATTAGCCAAAGGAAGTGAAGTTTTTGTGCTAAAGATGAAAGTTATGAAAACAATTGATTTGGCTGAAACAATGATAGATTTGTTTGGTAATGGAAAAGAATTCAAAATAATTGAGACTGGAATCAGACAAGGTGAGAAAATGCATGAGGAGTTAATTACCGAGGAAGAAAGTGTTAGAGCTAGAGAATTTCATGATATGTACGTAATTCCACCATATGATTCCAATATTTACGAAAAATATCCAAAATTAAAATCACCATATTCTTCCAATTCTATTGAACCTATGAATAAAGAAGAAATTAAAAAATTCATTCAGCAAATACCTAACGAAAATTTGTCAAATTAATTTTTTAAGATTAAACTATAATTAAGTAATTTATTTCAGACAAGAAATTACTAAATTGAATTGCTTTTGTGTCATGGTAGGATAAATGGGTAGTGATAAGACTCGATCTTTTAAAGAATTTGCGTTTGGAAATTCATGGACCCTATTTTTGTAATTCTTTCTAAAGTATGACATGAGATGAAGTGGGTAATATTGTACACTTGCGCCTATCCCTTTCCTAGATAATTTCAAAAAAAGTTCATCTCTATTTAATTTGTAATTGTCTTCAATTTTTATGGTATAAAGATGATAGATATGATTTCTATCACCTTTCCTTAGAGGAATTGATATGCCTTCTATTTCCTTCAATTCCCGATCGTATTTTTTTGCAATTTTAATTCGCATGGAATTGATTTTTTGTATTCGTTTTAATTGTGATAGACCCAAGGCTGATCTAATTTCGTCAAGTCTATAGTTGTATCCCATTTCCATTATGTCATATTTCCACAGTGCTTCTATTTCACGTTCTACTGGTGTCTTATTCATTCCATGAGAACGAAGTAATTTACATTTTTGATATAGGGAATAATCGTTTGTAGATATCATTCCACCTTCGCCAGTTGTGATTATTTTTGTAGGATAGAAACTAAAACAACCCGCTTTGCCAATATTCCCACATTTTTTATTTTTGAATGTAGAACCCAAAGAATGGGCACAATCCTCTATGATTTCAAATCCATATTTTTTTGATAGTGATATAATTTCATTCATATCACAGGATTGGCCACCATAATGAACCGTAATTACAGCTTTTGTTCTACTTGAAATTTTGTTTTTTATCTCAGAGGGCATTATATTAAAAGTATCATAATCAACATCAGCTAATATTGGATCACCCCCACAATATTTTACAACATCAGCAGAAGCGGAAAATGTAAAAGTTGGAACTATGACTTCATCGCCTTTGGTTATTCCAATTGAGCTCAAACAAAGATGTAGTGCATTGGTAGCTGATGATACCCCAATGGAATATTTTGATTTAACAAATCCTGAGATTTTCTTTTCAAATTTTTTCAATATTGGGCCGTTTGTAAGCCAACGTTGATTTAAGACCTTTACAACATTTTTTTTGTCAGAGTCAGTTATCCATGGAGTAAAAAATGGGACTTTCAATAGATTGGAATTTTATGAATTATATTATAAACCTCAAGGTGAAAAAATTTTCAAGTATCAATTGTCACTTGTGTTAAAACTCATTTTTTTCAAAAATTGTCCCTTTTGGTTTAAAACCTAATTTTTTTACTAAATTGATAGATTGAATGTTGTTGTTATTAATTGTCGCAAAATAGGTTTTTCTAGGATTTAATTCCATCATTTTTTTAACTGCTTGTGAGCCAATCCCTTTTCCTCTGTATTCTGGAGCCAAAAAATATCCAATTTCATTTTGGATCATATGGACATGGCCTATTTTATCACCCCCTTCATTTATTATTGTGTAATTAATACTCTCTTTTGAAAAATTCCTTTTTACAAAATTTTCATATGATTCTAAACTGAGATAAGTCACATTAAGATTAGTGTTATTAAAAAAATCTTCAATTAATCCATAGATGAAAGGATAATCTTCTTCAATTGACTCTCGTAATTTCCAATTTAAAATTTGTGAATTATTTTCTAACCCTAGGATACTCATAAGGAAAGATGTTGTATTTGGAAATTTGAAAGTTCGTTTGTTTAAAATGGAAAATCATGTTATTATAACCTATGAATTTGAATTAAAGGATTTAGTGTGTTTCAAAAGAATTTGATCTATTAATTCAATCTTTTCTGGAGGAAGTGCAGGATGTGAATTTAAAACGCCATATTTTGCAGTCTTGATAATATGATTTTTTAATATTCTTGAACCACCTAATACAATGTAATCAGGTTCATATTTTCTAAGAAGTGATTCTGTTTCTTCATTATTTAGAAGTTCAACAAAATGAACGTTAATTTTTGATTCTGGATTATTTCATCCATAGATGAAAGGATAATCTTCTTCAATTGACTCTCGTAATTTCCATTGAATTTTGATCATTGTGTTTGTTTCTTACCGCCATTACTAATATTCATCTATGATAAATTTTTAGAATTTAGTCAGGTTTTTTTTCTTTTTTATATTTGGGGTGGGAGAATTTCTGATTGTGCATTGAATTAATCTTCGTAATTTCAGGATATTTTTCTAAAAGAGAAAAAATGTCCTCCATATAGAAAATTTTTCCAGGATGATAAAGATAAGAATAGATTTGCTTCATGAATTCATAGTCTTCTGGATAATCAAGAGTCCATCTTAATAACTTAGGTTCTTTAAGTTCGAGACCAAGTGATTTGTAAGTTTCAGGGTGTTCAAATATGTACATAGCAATAAAATACTTATAAAATATTGGATCTTTGCTTATTGGAAAAAATTTTTCAAGAGTTTTTATTGGCATTACTTCGACATCAAGCCCTATAGGAAATGTACGTACTTTGTTGTTACTAACAAAATCTACTGAAGGATTGTCTAGATAAAGAGAAATTAATCTGTCGACTATTTTGGGATCAATTAATGGATTATCGCCTGTAACTCTAACAATAACATCCGCATCAAATTTTTTTGCTGTATTCAGAAGTCTAGAAATAACGTTTTCTTCACTTCCTCGAAAATATTTTATTTTTGCTTGTGTGGCATATTCAACTATAGGATTATCTGAAGGGTTTGTAGAAGTAGAAATACAAATTTCATCGATTTTTGTTGAATATGTTAATCTTTCATAAATATGACCAATCGCAGGTTTTCCTAGAAGGGGAAGCAATGCTTTTCCTGGTAACCGTTTTGAATTCATCCTAGCTTGAATTACACCTAAAATCAACATTACAATCAAGATATTGGAAGAAAAAAATCTTTAGTATTCACCTGATCAAAATTTTTTAATTTATAGTTTATTACCTTAAGGAAAATCTAAATGAAATAATTGAAGAAATACAAATGTGGGATAATTGGCCTGGGTAGAATTGGATGTGGTTTTGATGATAATACGAAAAAAACTTCTATCAATACTCATGCTGGTGCATATTTTAACAGTAAAAAGGCAAGTTTAGTGGCGTTATGTGACATAGATGGAACAAAATTACAGAAATACGGAAAAAAATACAAGATTTCAGGACTTTATAATGATTATAACAAAATGTTTCAGAATGAAAATTTGGATTGTGTTTCAATTTGTACACTTGCAGATTCTCATTTAGAAATAGTAAAATCGGCAACTAAAAATGACATTAAAGCGATTTTTTTAGAAAAACCAATCAGCAATAGTCTGGAAAATGCTGCCAAGATTATAGAATTGTGTAGAAAAAATAATGTAAAATTACAAATAGATCACCAGAGAAGGTTTGACCCTTTTTATAATGATATAAAAAAACTGGTTAAAAGTAAAAAATTTGATCCAGTTCAGTATTTTGGTATTAACTATGTAGCTGGAGTTGCAAATACAGGATCTCATTTATTTAATCTTTGTAGATTTTTTTTTGGGGACATTTCGTATGTAATGGGAAAATTTAGTAAAAATAAATCTAAAACTATAGTGGATCCGAATATTGATGGTTTTATAAAATTTAAAAATGGAATTGAATGCCATATTCAATCCTTTAATGGTAATCAGTTCAGAATAGTCGAATTTGATATCATTGGAAAAAAAGCTAGAATACGATTGGATCTAACAAACTCAACTGTTGAATACTTTGAAGTTTCTGAGAAAATGAATGGAATTTCATATTACGGGTTGACAAAAAAACCATTTAATTCAAAAAGTAATAAGGAACCAATCTTGAGAGGATTAGAAAATCTGATTTGTTCAATTGAAAAAAATGTTAATCCTCTTTGCACGGGAGAAGAGGGATATTCTTCTCTTGAAACAATAATTGCATTGATTGAATCAGCTAAGCATGGTGGAAAAAAAATTACCCTGCCTTTAAAAAAGAATGCTAATAGAATCTCATCAAAGTGAAAAACATTGAAAAATTTAGCTCTCTTCGGGGGTAAAAAGACTAGGGACAAACCATTACTATCAGACCAAATAAAGGAAAATTTTTTCAATGATGTTAAAGCAGGAAGTGTTATCTTTGCTATATTTGATAAGAAAAAAAAATAAGATTATTGGATGGGCTGGATTATATGAATTCGATTAGATAAGCCGTAAAAGTGAAGTCAGATTTTTCATTGGCGAAAAAAGTTATTGGAAAAAAGAATTTGCAACAGAATGCGTTTCACTGTTAGTTAATTATGGTTTTCAAAAACTGAACTTGCACCGAATCTATGGTGGTACTAATGAAGAAAATCATTGTAGCGCTAAGATATTTCTCAAATTAGGTTTTTCAAAAGAAGATATACTTAAAGATGATCATTTTAGAATTTAAAGATAGTCCATGACACTATCAAATTATCTTAAAAAAGCTAAAATGATTGACCCAAAAATACTAGAAAAAAAACTTCGTGTAGCGTTTATGTCAAGTTTTACAATTAATGGACTACCAGAAACTATTCGTGTCAAATGTTCAGAAGTTAAAACAGATTGTACTGTATACTTAGCTGGGTATAACCAATATGCTCAAGAAATATTAAATGAATCAAGTGATTTGTATAATTTTAAACCAGATATTTCTTTCTTAATTATTGACACAAGAAATATTCTTGGTGAATTGTTTTTTTCTCCGTATTCCGTTTCCGAAGAAATTAGGAGGGATTTTATAAAAAAACGCGCAGATGAAATTTCTTCATTAGTTAAACACTTCACTACAGAATCTAAATCGAAATTGATTTTAACTAACCTTAGTATCCCAACGTACTCACCATATGGTATTCTTGAAACAAAAACTGAATATGGCCTTTATGAAATGGTTCATGATTTTAATAAGAAATTAAAAGACTTTGTAAAAAATGAACAATTAACATATTTGTCTGATTTTAATTCTTTTATTTCAAAATATGGAGAAGCCAACGTTTTTGATTTTCGTCAGTTTCATTTTGGTGACATTAAAATTTCTCTTGAAAAAATTCCGTATTTTGCAGACGAATTAATGAGCTACATTAAACCTATTCTCGGAATTAACCGAAAATGCATTGTACTTGATCTAGATGATACTCTTTGGGGAGGTGTGTTTGGAGAAGAGGGTCTTGAAGGAATATCTCTAGGACCTAGTGGCAAAGGGGCTGCATTTATGGAATTCCAACGCCGTTTACTTTCTCTTCAAGAAAGAGGTATACTTCTAGCAATAAATAGCAAGAATAATCCTGAAGATGGTTTAGAGGTAATTAGGGAACATCCACATATGCTTCTCAAAGAAAAAAACTTTGCCTGTCTTAAGATCAATTGGAATGATAAAGTTTCTAATATGAAAGAGATAGCACAGGAATTAAACATTGGTTTAGACAGTATGGTTTTCTTTGATGATAACCCAGTTAACAGAGAGTTTTTAAAAAAAGCATTACCAGAAATTCTTACAGTAAATTTACCTGATGACCCATCTTTGTATGCTTCTACTCTCACAAAAATGAATGATTTCAATGTCCTGAAGATCACAGATGAAGATAAAAATCGTGGAAAGATGTATTTAGAACAGAAAGATAGAAAGGATTTACAAAAAAGCACAACCACTTTAGATGAATTCCTTAATCAACTTGATACAAAAATAAAAATAAAAAAAGCAGATAAATTCACAATTCCGCGAATTTCACAACTTACATTAAAAACAAATCAATTTAATCTTACAACGCATCGATATCAAGAAGAGGAAATTAGCAATTTTGCACAAGATAATAACATGTTGGTTGGATGTGCTCAAGTTGAAGATAAATTTGGTGATAATGGAATTACTGGAGTATTCATTATAGACAAAAATAATTCTTCTGAATGGATTTTAGATAGCTTTCTTTTAAGTTGTAGAGTGATGGGAAGGAAGGTAGAAGAAGCTATCATGGGACATATAATTAATTTAGCAAAAGACCAAGGTGTAAAAAAAATTAAAGCAGATTATATTCCTACCAAAAAAAATATACCTTGCGAATTATTCTTACCTAATTACGGATTCAAAAAAGAAGATGAACATTGGTTATTCTCAATTAATGAACAAATAGAAATTCCGAAGTGTATTGAAATTAAAACAGAATAATGTCTCAAAAACTCTATAAAATTATTTCAAGTGTAATGGCTGTTCCAACATCTCAAATAAACGATAATTCTGGACCAGAAAATATTGAAGCATGGGATTCTTTTCATGGACTTGTATTGGTGGATGAACTTGAATCTCAATTTCAAGTTAAATTTAGCTTAGATGAAGTTTTAGATGTTAAAATAGTAATGGATATCAAAAGACATTTGAAGAATCATGGAGTTACATTAGATGATTAAACCATCAGATTATGTCTTTGAAGATATTACTCCTGGTCAAAAAAAACAATTCAAAATAGTTGTTACAGAATCTATGGTAAAAGAATTTGCAAAACTTTCAGGTGATTATAATCCTCTTCACATGGATGAGAACTATTCAAAATCTACCAAATTTAAAAAGCGAGTTTGTCATGGATTACTTTTAACTTCATTTTTCTCTCAATTATTAGGAATGCATATGCCAGGTAAAAATTCTTTATACTTATCTCAAACAGTAAAATTTGTGTCTCCATGTTTCATAAATGATGAAATAATTGTCGAAGGTAAGGTAATAGATAAGAGCTCTTCAACAAAAATTATCACTTTGAAAACCACAATTACAAATACAACTGGAAACCGTCTTATTGATGGTCAAGCAAAAGTATTGGTAAGGTGATAACAAATGTTAAATGAAAAAAGAATTCTAATTACTGGTACAAATAGTGGAATAGGATTAGCAATTTGTGAAACTTTCTTGAATAATCACGCTCAGCTAGTTATGTTTTATCATAAAAACCGAAAAGGTATAGATGAATTATTAAAAAAACATCATAACAAAAACTCCAACATTGAACTTCATCAAGTGGATTTGTTAGATAGAAATAAACTTGAAGATACAATGAAACTAATTCTTAAAAATGGCAATATTGATGCGGTTGTTCATTCTGTAACTTTACCCATTGAAAATAAGAGTATATTTAATAAAAGATGGGAAGACTTTCAATTACAAATAGAATTACAAATAAAATCTCTTTTTCATATTATTCATTTTTTGTTACCGTCTATGAAAACAAGAAAACAAGGAAAGATTGTAAATATAATTACTTCTTATGTAGTCGGGCGACCACCAACTGGTATTAGTGATTATATTATAGGAAAATATTCCTTGTTAGGATTAACAAAAGCTTTAGCAGTAGAACTAGGACAATTTGGAATAACAGTTAACGGAATATCCCCTTCAATGACAAATACTCCGTTAACTGAAAAATTACCATCAAAATTAAAAGAAATTGTTGCTTCCCAAGTTCCACTTGGTAGACTAGCCGAACCACAAGACGTTGCTTCTGCAGCACTTTTCTTCTGTTCAAAATATTCTGATTTCGTTTCTGGTGAAAATTTCTTATTAACGGGCGGGAGCACAATGTATTAGTGCTTTATATCCAGACCGAAAAGATTTATTCTTTATTTGATAGGACATTATTAAAATGAAATATCCATTTCTAACAGGTAAGACAGTATATTTAAGAGGCTTGGAAAGGTCCGATTTAGATTTGTTAAAACGATGGATAAGTGATGAAAAAGTTACTCATTACTTAGAGACAGGTACATTTCCTCCATCAATTGAACGTCTCAACGAAGATTATGAAAACGAATTAAAGAATCAAAAAAATATCTCTTTTTTAGTAATTTTTAAGAAAAGTGATACTCCCATTGGTTGGGGGGGTCTATACAATACTGATTGGATAAAACGATCTTCTGAATTAAGATTTTTTATCGGAGAAACAAAACATTGGAAGTTGACAGCAGCACTTGAATCTGAAAAACTACTTCTTCAATACGCATTTGAAAAATTAAATTTACACAGAGTGGTAGGAGGCGCAAATGTTGAAAATAAAGGTTCATGGAAGGTTGTTGAAAGAGTTGGGTTTGTAAAAGAAGGCGTTTTTAGAGATGCTGTTTATAGAAATGGTAGATATTATGATGCTTATACGTACTCTATGTTAAGAAGAGAATATGATAAAATTTATGGTATTAAATCAAAAAAGGTTTAACTTGATGACCCTTAAAACTGAAGTTGGAACTGATATAATAGAAATAGATGGTTTTCGACAAAAACCATTAGAAAAAAATAAGACTTTTTATGAATCCATTTTTTCTAAATCTGAATTGAAACATTGTAAAAAATATTCAGATCCTTACCCTCATTTTGCTGGATTATTTGCAGCTAAAGAAGCCGTCATAAAATCTTTCATAAGGCCGCTTGGAATGAGAGATATTGAAATATTTTGGAATGCTTATGGCAAACCTCTGATTAAAATCCATAATAAAAAAATAAACAATCTCAAAATATCAATTTCACATTCAAATCAAGTTGCTTTAGCCGTAGCTTTTTTTTGTAAAACTAAAGAAAAATTATTATATACAAATCTGACCTCGTAAACAAGATGGATGATATTACAAAATATTCATCAATGGCAGATTCTAAGAAACCCAATATTACTGAATTAGAATATTATAAGAAACTTGAAACTTATTTCACTAATAGCAAAGAAACTGCGGTGCAAAAATTAAAAAATTTTCCAAAATATGTTCCAAGACAAGACTTAACTCGGTTTCTAGCAAAGAACGAGCTCTTCAAAAAAATTCTAAACCTGGCTGGTTCTATAATTGAGTGTGGAGTTCTTCATGGTGCAGGTTTGATGACTTTTGCTCATCTTAGTGCAATATTCGAACATTTGAATCATCAAAGAAAAATTATAGGATTTGATACTTTTGAAGGATTTCCAGAACCATCTAAATTTGATAATCCAGAATGTGCAAAAAAGGGCTTTTTAGATGTAGGTGCATATGAGGATCTAAAAAAAGCCATAGAATTATACGATATGAATCGATTTCTTAATCATGTTCCAAAGGTAGAACTTGTAAAAGGCGATATTTGTAAAACTGTTCCTCAATATATCAAAGATAATCCTCACATAGTTATTAGTCTTTTATACATTGATGTCGATATTTATGAACCTACAAAAGTAATCTTAGAAAACTTTATTCCACATATGCCTAAAGGAGCAATCCTTGCATTCGATGACCTTAATGATAAAAATTGGCCTGGGGAAACTACAGCTCTTTTGAACACCCTTGGAATTCGTAAATTTAAATTTGAAAGATTTACTTATGATACTAGGATAGCTTACACTATATTAGAATGAAAAATTAAGGCTTTGAAAGAAGAAATTAATCCTAATTCCTCAACATTGTCTGAAACATTTAGAATAAAGGTTCGTTGTGTAATAACATTTGAAGATTTCAGTAGAACTGAATGATAACATAATGCTAAAGAGATGTTGAGAGGTTCAAAATTATGAGTCTAAATACCTAGATCGATTTTATTGCAGTTTTTACAAATTAATTTTATCTTATTATTCACATGTCTTTTTTTTCAACTGCGTTTTCTTTTTCTGATATTGAAATCTACCATACTTCATATGACGAAACAAAATTTTATCCATACAAAGATAAAATAGAAAAAATTTAGAAAAAAATGTGTCAACAAAAAGACATCGAATTTTTTAATGATAAGGTCCTTGTTTTTAATAACATCTCAAAAAATAATCACAAAACTGTGATTAATGGAAGTTTTATTGACTATAAATCCTATTATTACCAGAAATTGGAAAAAAGAATTTTTGAAAATTCTTATCACTTGATATGTGCAGGAGAATCAATATATGAGAAAGTAAGAAGTATAAATAATGCTACAATCATTCGGAATGCCATCAATTTAGATAAATTTAATCCCTCCCACTATAGTTCTCTTAAAATTGCTGTTGTTGGTCCTTTTTTACCTAGAACAATAAACTTCGTGGGATTAGATCTATTCAAATACATATTAAAAAAATTACTCTACCTTTAAAAAAGAATACTAATAGAATCGCATCAAAGTGAAAAACGTTGAAAAATTTAGCTCTCTTTGGAGGTAAAAAGACTAGGGATAAACCATTTCCTAAACATCCTCAAATAACAGATGACGAAAAAAAAGCTGTTAATGAAGTATTAGATAGTGGAAATCTTTCAACATTTGTAGCTTCTAGTGGTGAATTTTTTTTGGGTGGAAAGAAAATCAGAGAGTTCGAAACTATGTTTGCTAAATATATTGGTACTAAATATGCAGTCGCGTTTAATTCTGCTTCTTCAGCTTTGCATGCAGCAGTAGCTTCTGTTGGAGTAAAGCCTGGAGAAGAAGTGATTGTTCCTCCTTACACATTTACTTCTACAGCAACTTCAGTTTTGATGCATAATGCTATACCTGTCTTTTCTGATATTAACAAGGACATTTTTTGTTTAGATCCAACGAAATTGGATGATGTAAAAAGCAATTTGACACGTGCAATCACTCCTGTACATCTTTTTGGTCACCCCTTTGAGGTTGATAAAATTTTAGAGTTCGCTCAAAATAACAATTTGAAGGTTATAGAAGATTGTGCCCAAGCTCCAGGAGCTGAATACAAAGGAAAAAAAGTTGGTACATTTGGTGATTGTGGGATTTTTTCATTTCAAGAAACCAAAAACATGATGACTGGAGAAGGAGGCATGTTAGTAACAAATGACGAAGAAATAGCCAAGTCTGCTCAAATGATTCGTAATCATGGAGAAGTGGTTTTACCAACATTAAAGGCTCGAACTTATAGATCTGAAATACTTGGATGGGGATACCGAATGACAGAGTTGGAGGCAGCCATTGGAATTGTCCAGCTTTCCAAGTTAGATAAAATGAACGAAGAAAGACAAAAGCTTGCAAGATATCTCACGGAGAAAATTCAAGAAATTGATGGTCTTACCCATGTGAAATATGATTTTGTAAAACATGCTTACTATGTTTATGCTCTATTATTTGATGAGAAAAAAATTGGAATTACTCGAGATAAGTTTTGTGAAGCATTAAACGCAGAAGGAATTCCAATGATGGCCGGATATGTTAAGCCATTATACCTAAATCCTCTCTATCAAGAAAAAAGGGCTTATGCATTTGAACATTATAATGGAAAAGTAAATTATCAAAAAGGAATATGTCCAGTTGCAGAGTCTCTATACGAAAATGAGTTAGTGATGACAATGGTGTGCAGACCCCCTGCAAATTTAGAAGATATAGATGATATTGTAATGGCAATAAAAAAGGTGATTGAAAACAAGAATGAATTTAGAAATTAGCTTTCAGGTTTTTGCTGAGGTTCATATTGTTTGTAATGTTTAATTTGTTTTAAATATTCGATGCCTACTTTTTCAAAAGTTGATTTGTGATCTTCAAGGAATGCTTCCATCTCTTTTAAAGAAATTTTTTTGGAAGGAATTACAATACCCATGTTATAAAATCGAGCATAAAAATCATTCACTAAAGATAACGCGTTATATTCAAAAGTGTTCTTTTCTATGGATTTAACAAATTTATCAAGATCTGAAAAATTTACTTTTGTTCTAAGGGAATTCCGTATTGCTTTTGGTAGTTCTTCTATATTTTTTAAAGTATGAACAAACGGAAGAGATGAGTAATCCGTTTCAACAAAAGTTATACTTGGTTTGTTGAAAAAAGCACCTTCAAAACCTGCTGTTCCATTAATTGTAATTACTAATGAACAATTTGATAAGATTTCGTCTCTACTAACTGTAGGATGTAATAGTACAACATTGGGTAATTTCATTAATTCTTTATAAAATGAAATTTGTCTCCCTTCTTTAAGATCCATCATGGGATGGTCTTTTACGAAAAGTTTGTATCCCACCGGTAAGGATTTCACTATGGAAGTAATTACTTCAATTTGGTTAGTATAGAATGGGGCTGCAATAGCTAATGCACGTTCAGGTTCTGAATGAAGTGGAAAATAGACAAAGGGAATTTTTTTGTTTATATTCATCAAGAATTTTTTATTTATGAAGGATCTAGTTCGTCGTTTCCTAATTAATTTAATAGGTTTTTTGAATAAAATCTTAAGCCTTGTATTTCCATAAGCTGAAAAACTGTTGTTAAAAGTGCTACTATCGTTGAATAACATAAATTCTAGTAGTGATTTACATTTCTCAAAAGTTGAGATTTTCTTTAATCCTTTTTTGAATTCCTGAACCTGTTTGAGGAGATCATTTCTTTTAAAATAATTTTGTAAATCTGAAATAGAACGGGTAGAGTTCTGTGTGTTTGCATTGATTTCTTGTTCTAGGGCATCAAATCTTTTCTCATCTTCAGCTATTCTTGCCCTATATCCAAATCTAACCGGAAGAACCATTAATACAGGAATTTTTTTTGCTTTACACAAATCATAAAGAAGATGAAGATGTTGTTGATCATAAAGTCCCATAATTAAAAAATCCGGTTTTACTTCATCTAAAATATTCTCATATAATTTACATTCTTGTTCTAAAATGTTTAAAATTTCATCACTATTATAGGTATAAAATGGATTAAATTTGTAAAATTTTCTTTCTGCAAAAGCAATCATCCAGAGATTTATTCCGTATTTTTCTTCAAAAGAAGTAAGGTAGTTAATATCGGGTTTACGCTTGGTTCCTATAGCTACATGATCACGAAAAAACCAAATTTTTTTGAATTGTACAAATTTTTGTTGTAGAAAAAATTTTTTTGATTCAGACTCAACATCTGAGATTGCAAAAATTTTACTATCATGATTTTCGTGTAAATATTTAGCAATACCAAAATTATAGAACGCGCCTCCAAAAAAAAAGAGAATTTTGTCTGTCAATATTGTAATTCTTCTGTTAGTGACCTATATAATAAAATACGTTGAATTTATTGTTGTGTAATGTTATAACGATAAACTGAATGGTTAATTATTTTTTCTTTTTTAAACAAAAGAAAATGAAGGTATATTCTTTGCCTGTTTTTTTCCATCGCATTACCTTGTCACTATAATCAAAATCAATTGGTTCGTATAATTCAAAATGGTGTTTTTCAGCAATTTTTATAATATTAAAAATCTCGTTTTTGTCAAATATTTTGTCTTTTTTGGGTCGATTGTAGACATTTGATGAAGTTTCAATTTTTTCTGGCCAATAATCAGTTGAGGTCAAAAGGAATCCGCCAGTTTTTAAAATTCTATTCATTTCTAAAAAATACTTTTCAATATCAACTCCATGTTCAATGACAGAAAGTGATGAGATAAAATCAAACATATTAGCATCAAAATTAGTCTGTTCCAAATTTTCAACAGATAGATTGAAAAAATTATTTTTGTTCTCTAACATTTCGTTTAAAATTTCGTCTGTGTCGGTAAACAATACTCGGTTCTTAATCCTTCTAAGCAAACGGCGTTTTCTTACTCTAAGATCTACGTCGCAGCCATACAGATTCTCAAATCCTAATTTATGCAAAAGTGGCAATATGGGAGAACCGTTACATCCAACATCTAAAATATACGAAGCTTTATCACCATTTTGATTAATAAAATTAAGAATTTTCCATGTATCCCATGATTTAATTTTATGAGGATGAGGTGGAAGATTTAATGAATTTAAGTTATCAATTGCTTCAATTACTTCATCCCATGATTTTAAAACAGTGTTTAATTTTAGATGATTCATCTACTAATCAAAATTCTAGAAACGAATTATTAAGGTAAGCTATGAAATTTGGTAAATTCCATGAGCTCAGAAGAAGTAGGTTGTTTTAGATTATTGACTCTCTTATGTTTAAATTCATGATAGAGTTGTAGTGATAAATGAGAATTTGTGTTTTAGGTCAAGGTTATGTCGGCTTAACTTTGTCTCTTGTTTTAGCAGATTGTGGTTTCAAAATTTTAGGCATTGATTCTAATCAGAAAGTAATTTCAAGTCTCAAAAATGGAAAACCCACATTATCAGAAAAAGATGTTAAAATCCTACTAAATAAGCATCTAGGAAAAAACTATAATGTTTCAGAAAAAATTCCAGAAGAAATTTTTGATGTATTTATTATTAGT
>SDBV01006984.1_pt1 | contig 15511 bp, 12 predicted proteins | sample 2277081 | NCBI WGS metagenome assembly SDBV01 (sample SAMN10402039, study PRJNA504765) | marine sediment metagenome | isolation source: marine sediment core GS10_PC15, 223 cmbsf | place: Arctic Ocean: Southern Knipovich Ridge | collected 2010
GCCGCGTAATCGATCCCGAGGTGGGCAGTCACTTTTCCCGTCACCGGGTGAAGCCTCCTTCTGGAAAAACCGGAACTTATACGCCGGAACTTGAGCGGGGATTTGAGGAACTGTTTTCTGAGGCTCCCACCGGTTTCATCGAAATAGTCCTCCCTGCCGCCTGCCGGTGTGAAAAGAATACCCATGTGTGTTTTCCCGTTGTTTAAAAAGCGGGCGGCAAGGATATTACCGTAGCGAACAAACTTCCCGTCTCGGTAATACTTGTCAACCAGGACTGTAAAGGAATCTCCTGTCCTGAGATCCCTGAAAAAGTCCACCTGCCATGCGAAAAGATCTGCCAGATCCATGGCAAGAGACGGTTTTTCACCAATCGCATCCACGGCAGCAAAAAGGGAATCCTTGATAACGCCCGATACCGGCAGCCTGAAAACCTCATAGGGGATCGGTTCGACGCTCAGTGCAGGAGGATCATCGTTAAAAAGAACCCGCAGAATTCTCTCATTGTCCGGTTCATACTGATACTCAATGATCCGGCCATCCTGGACATATAACCTGTAGCTCCTCCCCACCACCAGCCGGGACGGACTGATGCCATCCACTTTACGATCGGAAATAGCGATTATCCGGTTGTCAGGCAATCCTTTTGCCCGGAGTATGTCGTAGAGGGTGTCTCCCCGGCGAACCAGTTTTTCTTCCACGGTGATCGGCGACTCGACAGGCTTTGTCTCCTGTCCCTGGTGCTCGGACTCCGCCGGTACCTCCGGCGCCGCAGGCTCGGCAAGCTGTACCTTTGGAGGTTGATACGGCCTGCTGACGCACAGAACAACGAAACCAAGGAGTACCAGCAGTAGATACCGGACCTTGAACCGCTTTCTTTCTGCGGGATGAATATTGCGTTTTGGTGACGGATTGTTGATCATGCAGGACGTTCCCTCACTCCCACACCTTCTGGTCAATCAGTATCAGGATAAGCTCCTCTCTGCTCTCCGACCTTTCGTCTGATTGAACATGGTTGTAAAAAACCTCTTCCAGTTCACTCAACGCCATCTCGTGAACCTTGACGATGGGATAAAAACCCTCAGCAGGCTCCGGAAGAACAACGGATAGCATGTTCCGTACCGCAAGTCCGCGGACCGCCCCGATGGCATAGTCCCTTCCGTACGGGGAAAGAACGTCGCGGGCCGATTGGATGAATCCCTCATGCTCATTTCCCAACGTTGTCGGTCCCTCCTTTTTTAATGCGATCCAGGTTATCCAAACGGGTATCAACCTCCTTGAGATAGCTTTGGAGTTTAAGGTTCCCCGGGTCGATAACGAGGGCCTTGGCCCAGAGCTCCTTGGCTCTGGAAAGCTCTCCCGCAGAGTAAAGTTTCATCCCAAGGAGCCTCGCAAACTTCACGATATCCGCGGATAACTTTTCTTCAGACACCGGCAGCTCAAGGACATAGAGGGTGTAGGCTGCTGCAGCATCCAGATCCCCCTTTTTCTCCTTATCCACGGCATCGTTGAACCTCTGCCTGATGTACTCGTGACGGCGCACTAGAACTTCGGCAAGGAGCTCCTCCCCCCTGCTACCCAGTCGCTCCGGCGAATCACCCTTCGTGAGAAGCAGATGTGCTTCATCAAAGCGCCCCTCTTCAAGATGGATTTTCGCTTTATCGAGAAGGCTTTGGACGCTCTGATCCGCCTGCGCCTTCCTGAACACCTCCCGCAACCTGGCTGCTTCCGACTTCAGCTTCTGATCCTCCGGCGAAAGTGAAATGGCATCCAGTATTCTTGAAAGGGCGCCTTCCGGATTCCCCCTTGATTCAAAATAGCTGGCCTCATTTCTCAGGCTGTCAAGCTCCACCCGAATGGACCTGTCAACGTTTTTTATCAGGGTCTGAACCCAGTAGTACCTCGGATAGATCGATAGAGCTTCCTGAAGATTGGCTTGAGCAGACAGGAGGTTCCCTTCCTTTCTCCTTTTCAGAGCCTTGCGAACGTAGGAATCGGCTTTTAAGAGTTTCGACCGGGATTGTGATACTGCCTCCTGGACATCAGGAGGACAGCCAATCCCTGTTTTTGCCAATTCCTGGGCAGCGTCCACAGCCGGTTTGTGCTCACCGGAGCGGGAAAGACCGGCTATCCGGGAACACTCCGATCTTCGTCCAGCTCCCTTTTCCACTAAAGCGCAACCGGCTGAGCTGATCCACAGCACCGCGAGAAGGGTTGCCGTCAGGCGCCTGATGGCAGCACATCCTCTGGGACTTCTTCCAAGCAACATGTCAATAAACCTCGATCACGCCAACCCTTCGACAAAGCTTCATTCCCTTCGACTAAGCTCAGGGCAGGCAGGACAGGCGGCGTGACTAAAGTTTGTCGGAAGGACCGGTTTTTCATGACTGAAGTTATACATCTTCCGACAAACCATATCCAGGAGCCTGATGAAGTTCTCCACCTGCATTCTGGATTTCCCCATAAACGGCATCAACGTAACCATCCTCGTCGAGTGCAAAGAAAAGGTCCACGATCCTGGGATCGAACTGTCTCTCACGGCCTTGGCTGATTCTATGGAAGGCCTCTTTCCTTGACAGGGCCTCCCGGTAGGGCCGGTCCGTCGTCATCGCGTCGAAAGCGTCTGCCAGCAGGATTATTCGTGATGGGAGGGGTATTTCATCACCCTCCAGCCCGTCGGGATACCCGGTCCCATCGTAATGTTCATGGTGGTGTCTTACATAAAGACCAACTTTATGGAGAGATGACAGAGGGCTGAGGATCCTGGCGCCGATCTCGGGATGATGTCTCATATCCCTGGTTTCATCCTGGCTTAGTGGCCCGAGTTTTCCAACCACACCTTCTTCCACGCCGATCTTTCCAACGTCGTGGAGGATAGCCGCCAGTTCCAGTTCATTACAGCGCTCGATATCCATACCGATCCTTTTAGCTATAGCCACGGATATCCTTGCAACACGATCACAATGTCCACGCGTGTAAGCGTCCTTGGCCTCCACCGCCTCAGCCAGAGCACTGATAGTCTCTTTGAAGTTCTTCTCGATCTGCTTCCGGGCCGTTTGAAGCTGGGTGACCATCTCGTTAAATCCCCTGGACAACCTGCCAATCTCGTCCATACTCCGGTCGTCCACTCTGACCTGAAGATCGCCCGATCCCAGGGCTTGCACCGCTCTTTCAAGTTTTTCCACTCTGGTGACGTGCACTCCCGTCAGCAGAAAGATGCCGAGCATGCCTAAACCTGTACCTATAACCAAAGGCAAGATCATGCCGATGGCTGTGGCCGCCATCGCATCCCTGATGTGGTCCTTGCTCAGTCCTACCACCGCGGTACCCACCTGGACCTCCTCCACAATTACAGGGACCGATATCTGGATGACCCCCTTTTCAGGTATGGGAACACCCTTATCAAACAGCTTCCCCGTATTTGCGGGATCTGAGTGATAAAGAACACGCGAATGATGATCCATGAGGAAAGCGTACTTAACATCGCTGTCCTGGCTGATGGATTCCGTAACAGGACCAAGCCTGAGATCGTCCTGCGCAAGAAGCGGATCCCGCGCGTTGACAGCAAGGTTTCTGGCCAGGGATTGAGCTCTCTTCTCCCCTTCTCTGGAGAGAAAGATCCATTCGTACCTCATGAAGGCAAGGAATAAAAGGCCGACGACCATAAATAGAAGAACGGAAAAAGAGATTGATACCTTCCAGCGGAGAGAAAAAGTGGAAGCTGCGGGTCTGCGGCCGAAGGAAGCGACCTCATCGGAAAACCCCGGGGGAAGTATTCCACTTCTGTCCAGGAGTTTTCTGTCAATCTGTGCATCCGCCTTCATAAGGTAAGCACGTCCCCTTTTCAATCCACCTGATTTTCCACCATATCCAGGAGCCTGTGTGGAGTTCTCCAACAGGCTTTCAGGATTCTGCCGGGGTTTTCCGACAGACTTCCAGTGTTGTGTTGCCTATAGTGAACTGTTCAGAGACTCCCAGGCCGGCTGTCATGACCTTCCTGCCCTGGACATAAGTGCCGTTGGTACTCTCAAGATCCATGATGACGACACGGTCGCCAAATACCTTGATTTTGCAGTGTCTCCTGGAAACCTCCGGATCATCCACGTCGATATCGCTCCCGCTACGGCCCACCGTCACCTCCGCACCGGGCAGGGAATACTCATCGCCTGTCTTGATATCTTTCAGGGAAAGAACCAGTCCCTCCTTTATGAATGGCTCACGTTCGGATATCTTCTCAAGGAGGGCAGAGATCTCAGTCTGGCTCTGGTCCACCTCCGAAAAGTCGTATGCTAATGTCTGTCCGAAGTCAGCGCTCGATACCCCGGAGAGAAAGCTGGTGGATTTACCGTCACTGCCGGTCCCCGGTATAAGAATGTATTGACCACAGTTGGGACAGTTGGCCCGCGCTCCCTTAGCCGGGATCTTCTCATCCGCGATCTGGTAGTGTGTCTGACAGTTGGAACATGTGAGTTTCATGATGTTTCGCCCTCGGATTCCGAATTCTGGATTCTGGATTCTGGATTCTGGATTCTGGATCCCTGACACTACCGGTAAATCTCCGTTTCCGACCGCGTAAACACCCTGCCGTCGTATTTGTAGACAGCGGAGTCCGTGCCGAACCACTTGTTGTCAGCCAGGTCAACCACGATCACCCTGACTGAGATCCCCGGCATTCCCTGTGAATCTGTATATCGAATCCATTTCCCTCCGTCGTACCTGGCGACACCCTGCTCCAGCGTACCGGCCCAGACATTCCATCTTCCGTCCACCGCTACTGAAAGTATACGGTCTGAAGGCAGCCCGTCGGATGTCGTGAACACCTGCTGTTTTTTCCCGTCCTGTTTGAGGATCCCTTTTGAGGTCCCGATCCAGAAAACACCATTGGCGTCGATGGCCATGGACGTCACGTTGTTATCAGGCAAGCCCTGCTTTGTAGTCCTGACCGTGAACTTCTTGCGGTCGTACATAGCCAGCCCCTTGTCGGTACCGAACCAGATGTTGTCCAGAGGGTCTATGACAACAGTATTGATAAAGTTGCTCGGAAGGCCGTCACTGTAATCGTAGGTTACCCAGTTTCGCTTGCCGTCGAACTGGGAGACACCCTTGTCAGTGCCTATCCATATGAAACCGAGCCTGTCAACCGCTATGGCCCGCACCGAGTTGCTGATCAGTCCGTCGGAGGTTGTATAGTTTTTCCTTTTCTTTGTGTCGAGATTAACCCTGAATAGCCCTTCCTCACCACCAACCCAGAGAAAATCACCTTCGATCACACTGGGGTGAATAAAAACACCGCTCGAGTTGTCGCGCCATATGCCGCTCGCGACGGTGTATGAAGCGGACGTAGTTCGCTCCCGGTTCCCGGCATTATCGACTGCAAAATACTTCACGGTGACGTTATCCCTCAGGGACAGGGACGCACTGTAGACCGGAGACCTTTCCGATGGCCGGGTACCGTCGAGTGTGTAATGGATCCTGGCGTTTTTCTCCGTTCTCAATTCAAGAGTGATAGGCGGATTGTACTGACCCGGTGCCGGATACGGCACCGTACGGGGCGCAACAGTGTCGATTATAAACTCGGCTACCTGGGATGCCTCTTTGTTCCCCGCGTCATCCATGGAGTAGAAAGAGAGTTTTTCCGTTTTCTGGATGACGAATGGCCCGCTATACACGGTAAAGTCCTTCTGCCTGGCCCGGCGGACAAATATCCGACCGTTATTTTCCGAGGAGAGGGTCACACTTATCGGTTTGTTGAAATAGCCGGGCGCGGGTTCGATCCTGGTCGAGGGAGGGGTCATGTCGAAAGCATATTCCTCGACACGGACCTCTTCCCTGTTTCCTGATTTATCGGTGCCGTAGAATTTGAGCTGTGTATCCTTGATCAGGCGTATTGGTTTTTCGTATACTGGGGACGCCCCGGAGGGAGAGATCCCGTCTAGCGTATAGCGTACCACGGCCCCATCCTCACCAAGAAGGCTCACCGTGACCTCGCCTGAGAAGGTGCCCCCCGGTGGCTCTGCCCTGGTCTTTGGAGGGCTGCTATCGAGGATATACCGCTGGCTTTGCCCAGCGCTTCGGTTGCCCACTTTGTCGACAGCGAAGTAGGACAGGGTCGTGTTGCTGTTTATGGTAATGGGACCCTTGTATGGAGAAGAGTTCCCTGAGGGGATCGAACCGTCAACTGTATAAAAGATGTCGGCTGGTTCCGATGACTCGATCTTGACACGGATCCTCCCTGAGTATTTCCCCCCCGGTGGTCTCGGAACGGCCTGGGGAGGGACTGTATCTATGATGTATTCACTTGTTATGACAGGGCTTTTATTGCCCGCTGCATCCACAGCGAAAAACGACAGGGCTGTAGTCCTGGAAATGTTCAGGGGACTTTTGTACAGAGACGATGACTGACTGGCCTCACCGCCGCCAAGTTCGTATCGAATAGTCCCCCGCTCACTTGATCTGAGAACAACCTTAACCGGGCCGGCAAAGGCGCCGGCTGCGGGTTCGGCCTGCACTATCGGTGGCCGTGCATCGACAATGTAGCTTTCCTCCCTGACCTCCTCCTTGTTACCCGCTTCATCCACAGCGAAAAACCTGAGGACCCCACTTCTGACAAACCGGACAGGTCTGGAGTATCTGAGGGACTTCATAGTGGGCCGGGCGCCGTCAAGGGTAAAGTAAACTACGGTCTTTTCTTCGGCTGAAAGGGTGACCACGACCGGCTGTTTGAAAAGACCTCCTGACGGTTCAGCAAGAGTAACCGGTTTGGTGCTGTCAAGCCTTATGGTGTAGACTTCCGTTTGGACTATTTCTTCGTTCCCCGCCTCATCCACCGCGAAGAACTTGATAGTGGAATCCCTTCTCATGGCCACAGGGTCCAGATAAGTCTGCGAAATCCGGGTCGGTTTTGATCCATCCGTAGTGTAATGGATCATTCCGCCTTCCTCTGTCTTCAACCGGACGGAAACGGGGTAGAAATATTTTCCGCCCCTGGAAGACGCGACGCTTACAGGGGGAACGGTATCAAGACGAACCTCATATCCGGCCACACTCTCGCTGGACAGGTTCCCGAATCGGTCCCGAGCGAAGTAGCGGACAACCGTGTCCTTCCTGAGCTGAAGCGGAGAAATATAGGGCATGGGCTGCTGATCGCCAATGGCGATGAACAGATCAGCGCCCGGTTCCGTGGTCAGTGTGACCTGGATTTTCTCGTTATATTTACCCGGTGAAGGCTGGATCCGGACCTCAGGCGGGGTGCGGTCGAAAGGCCAGAAATGAGCCAGTACCGCTACCAACGCCAAAAGTATCGCCAGGAACAGGAAAAACTTGCCTTTCATCAGGCCTCCTTGGCAGTGCTTGCGTCGTAGTAGTAACGACCATATTTTACATACCCCGAAACGTTTCCCATACGCGGGTCTTCCTGTGTCTTGAGAAGTGCCAGTTCACCGCGCACCAGGGGCTTAAGATACTCGAAGAGAGCTTCTCCGCCTCCGCCGGCCAGGAGGACTAGATCCAGGTCCCAATCATCGGCCCAGACCCTTTCCATGTCGTTTGCGACGGCCGTCGCCAACCTGCCGAAAACCTCTTCCTTTACCTTGGAAAGATCATACTCAGCGCCCCTGATCTTGATGCTGCCCTCGCGAACGGCATCGTACATACGGTAGATCTCCACATTGACGCCGCTCATGTCATTGAGCGCCTCGGAGATGAAGGTGAACGCCTTGGCAATACCTGTATCGGTTGTCCTGCTGCCGCGCTCGGAATGCCTGAAACCCTTGCAGACGGTGAAATCAGTTGTTTTGAAACCGATATCAACAATCCCTATTTTCTGACGGGCGGTGTCCGCCCTGAGTACGGTCCCGTCCCCCCGAAACAGGTAATCAACGAGACTTCCATACGGCTGGGGTATCACCCTTGCCCGATTGATGTTGAGAACGACTTCACTCCCCTGCGGACTGTCATGGATCTGGAGCGTGTGCTCACCCACCAGAGCCTGGGTGACCCTGTCTTTATATTCCATGTAATACCCGACCGGCAATCCGGTGACCACGTTGACGGGGACTCGGCCCGGCACCACCCTGGCCAGAGCCGTGAGGGCAAGAATCCTGAAGTGCTGTGTCACCAGTTGAGCCTGATCCAGCGTAAATTGCCGGACCCTGGATTCAGACTCAGCCAGCTCTCCAACAAAGTAGGAACGACCATCCAGTGTAACGTGCAGTCCCGGTACCGCTTCACTGGAGAAAAAATTGTCGTCCATTGACCGCGGTTGTGGTTCACCTATGATGGATTTGAACAGGGTAGAGGATTCACCGTCTGTAGCCTTGGTAAACCCGAATCCAACATCAACTCCGGCCATCAACATAAATATCCTCCTCAGGCTCCGTTGCTCCGGATCGTCTCCATGGCATCGTCAGTGACCCTGTACTGCTGCTGGAATTCTCTTTCCAGTTCTTCGATCCTGATCATGTCCATACCGCTCGTGTCTATGAACTCGCTCCTGATGGCCGCGTCCCTGGCCTTGACGGCGTTGGGAAGCACTGAACCGAAATAGATCCTCTCCAGTTTCAGGTCCTCGAGGGCCTTTCGAAAGAACGATTCCGGCACATCGGGGCGTACGAGCGAGCGTGATACCAACATCTTCCTGACATCGTTAATAAATGAGGTTTCCTCTTCGATCCCCTTAAGGGATCGACCGAATTTTTTAAGCCAGCGATCCATTGCTGTCTTGACAATGCGGTATTCACGTTCTTCCCTGACCAAATCCTCCAGGGATATCAACACATCCTGAAGGGAATAATCACCTGTCTCGATATTGGAGATACCGTCAAACAGCGCTTCCACCTTCTTTCTCCCGTACAGTGGAAGATAGAGGTTCTTAAGGACCGGGGCTACAAAAAGATCGTGGAAGGTGTTCTCCTGGACATCATCGAACACCTTCTTGCTCATCATCAAACTCCGGAGTTTGTCCTCCAGAAGTCTTTCCTCCTCGTGGAACCCCAGGCTGTTGACAACATGATAGACGTTATCGAATCGATCGAAGAAGGTGACGATGTTTCCGAACTCCTCGAGGGCGATTGTATCTCCCTTTTCCCGGCTCCGCTCATCACACTCTTGCCCCACTTCGATGAGGATCCTGTCGAAAGCTGAATCCCTGTTCTCCAGGGCAATGAGCTTCGATTTGAGGAGTTTTATCAAGTCCTCTTTTTCCAAGTTGATGCCCACCTGCCTGCTCTGCAGGAGAATGGTATCCAGGACCCCTCTGACCTCTACCAGATAAGCCGGTTCCTCGCCGGCAATCACCTTCCTGTCACCAAGCAGCTTTTCGTCCAGAGAGTTGAGCAGGTTTACCGGAATCCCCTTTCGAAGGGCCACTGTCCGCAAGCGCGAAATGCGAGCCTGGTCGCCGAACCGGATCTCGTCCCTGCCCCGAATATTGACCAGGACAGACCGGTACTCTTCGACGACCTGACGATTGCCCGGATACCTGTACATGACATCGATCTTCATCCTTTCCTGGGAATAGGGATCGATGGCGAGGCGGGCCGCAAGTTCCTCCAAAAGAGCGTTTTCCTCATCTCCAAGGGTCTGGGATGCAGAGAACATCTCTTCGAATCTTCTGTAGAAATTCAGATGAGAACGGTTGACCAGCTTCAGCAGGAAAAATACGGAAGCGAGCTCGGACCATTTCGATCTGAGCTCCTCCACAATGCGTGAATCCTCTTGGTCAAGATTGAGTGGAAACCTTTTGAGAGATTTGCCAAGGGATCTTAGGATCTCTTTCTGCTGCATTTGCAGCCCGGCCCTGCCCCTGTACTGAACAAAGAAGTAGTAGTTAAATACCGTGTGCCCTCTGAGGAAGATCTGTGTGTACTCATCACTGGCGGCAGTTCCATCCGAAAAAGCGATCATGGATCCTGGCTCATGTCGTGCACCGAAGACCACGAGACGGTTTATCACCTCCGATTTGACCAGATCCTCAATGGGCTCATCCACACCGAACATGTAGGGACAAAAACTGCCCCCATTGCCGGAATGAGACAGGGCTGTTGGACCTAGGAGAAATTCACTACCACCCACGAAAAAACGGTGGGTAATTTCACCGTCCTTTTCCAACGATTCGTGGAAATAACGACCGTCAAGGCCTTCTCCGCTGAGGGTAGCGAAGAATTCCTTGTCACCTCCTATTTCGCCATGGATCCTGAGATCCTTGATCATATTCTCAATACACCCGGATCGTCATTTATAATAACCTCGCAAAAAGTTTCTTTGCGTTTGATGGACTTTGCACGAGTCCATAAACAGCATTCTCTTCCTCATCCGCCTTCTTGGCACAGACAAAAAAAGAACCATTTCTCCTGAAATCGGCCACACTCTTTTCCATCCTGGAGTCTGCCGGAACCCTACGGCAGACTCCAGGGTTCGATTAAATTTTCATAAAATTTCATCAATGTTATATCATTTCTTTACGTATGTCTTGAGCATAAATCCCTTATCATTACAGGCCCCGGAATAGCGATTGTTCTGATTTTCGCTATTCCAGCAGCGTGTCGGACAATCATCGATCACGCCGGCGGCGTGACTCGAAATTTCTCTAAAAGCTCTTTTTTAGAACATTTCATTCGAAATGATGTTTCGAAAAACTATTGCTAAATACGAAAACACACCCCCCTCAAGGCCCCAACCGAGGGCCGGCCAAAACCAATTGCGGATTTCGTGTTGAGGGGGAACCTTGATGACTTTGCAAAAAGTCATCAACGCGCCCCGGATGGGGCGCCCGGATCAATGACCTTTAATTATAGTCATTGATCTGCGAGGAAAGGGAAAATGACACTTTTCGCTTTTAAGTGGAGCAAAAAGCCACGAATGAACTTTTTGCGAACCCTATCAACCTTGACATGAGGATCGTAAAGGTTAAAGTATCCTGACTATACTGGGGTTTTCGACGAACGGTAGTCACGCTGTGACGTTATCGGGGTTTTCCGACACGCTGCCAACGGAAAATTATTAATAATTCCGCAAGCGGATCTGGGGAAGAGAGTGTCTTTGCCCACAGTAAAGAAGAAAAAGATCCTTGTTGTCGAAGATGATCCCGATATAAGGATCATGATGGTGTATATCCTGAAGGACGATTATGATCTGGTACTTTGCGCGGATGGGCGTAGCGGTATCGATAAGGCAATGGAGGAAAGACCCGACCTTATCCTGCTGGACATCTACATGGCCGGGATATCTGGACTCGAGGTATGCAAAGCTGTCCGTGATAACCCGGAGATCTCCTCAACCCCCATTATCATACTCACTGCTGGCGCTCTTAAAGAGGAAGTATCGGAGGGTTATGCCTTGGGGGCGGACGATTATATCTTCAAACCTTTCGATCCGCAGGATTTGATAGAAAGGATAGAAAAGTTACTTTGAAAAACTCGCCTTAACGAGCGTTTGTTCAAAGTAACTTTCCTATCCAGAATGCAGAATGTAGAACGTAGAAGGAACACCTTAAGTTACGAAAGTCATCAAACCCGCCTAATAACAACACCTCAGCAATTTCCCCACCACTAAACTTGCAGGTTTCTTTTCAGATTAATTTGGGAGCCCAGACGTTCAGCGATTTGCCTTCCATCTTTTCAATGTTTTTGGGCGAAAAGTTTGTTTGGTGGATAAAGTTTGATGACTTCGGAAAAAGTCATCAACGTGCCCCGAGTGGGGCACTCAAATCAATGACTGATTATGTAAGTCATTGATTTGTAATGAAAGCGAAAATCACACTTTTCGCTTTCCCCAAAGATATTATGGGTCTCAAAAAGTCACGTCAGGACTTTTTGCGACCCTATCAAGTTTGACCGATGGTGGATAATGCTTTGCGTGAGTGCTGAGTCTTTGAATTTATTCTACGTTCTACATTCTACGTTCTGCATTCTGGCGACTTTCAGCTGTAAGAAAAATCAGCTCACGTACTACCTTCGCCGCAACGGCTCCTGAAGGGCCTCCCCAGCCTGGGAGAGGGCAGTATTCCACAACATCTCCCGCGACGACATTGAGCCCGCGGCATGCAAGGATAGCCTCGTGCAGTTGGAGGAACGATATGCCGCCAGGCTCCGGCACCCCTGTCTCGGGCATGACCGAGGGATCCAGAACGTCAAGGTCCACGCTCAGATAGACAGGCCTGTCACCGACAATATCAGGAAGCGCTTTAAGATCGCTGAGAAATGTGCCTTTTTCTTCAGATAACGCCCACTCCTCCCTTGTCCCTGAACGGATCCCGTACTGCAGCAAACTGTCGGAACCCAGCTTTTCCATGACCCTTCTCATAACTGTGGCGTGGGACAACTGAAGTCCCTCATAACTATCCCTCAGATCCATATGGGCGTCCATGTGCAGCACGACGAGTCCGGGAAATACAGCGGCACTGGCCTGAACCGCAGGAAGTGTAATGAGATGTTCACCGCCCATCAGAATCGGCGAGGCTCCCAGGTGAAGATATTTTTCAACCGCCCTGTGGATCTCCGCTGAAGCTCTTTGCCAATCAGCAGACAGGATCTTCAGATCACCGGCATCAGCCAGTTTCAGGTCCTCGAGATCGGCATCAAATGGGCGGCTGTAAGTCTCCAGAACGTCAGACCAGAACCGGATCCCCTGGGGCCCGAAGCGGGCTCCAGGTCTGAAGCAGGCAGTTCCGTCGAAGGGGATTCCCATCAATACGACATCGGCTTCGTCGGCGGCGCTGTCCGCCGCGAGGTAGCGCTGGTGGGCGTTCATTTGGACAGGGCCTCTGCCAGGAACCGTGGGACGGCAAAACTGGCAAGATGGATCTGGCGATCGTAGTATTTAGTAGGCAGCTCGACGTGGTCCCGGCACTCCGGAAGCGACACATCCCCGGCCTTGGAACCCATGAGAAAACTCCAGTTTCCACTCGGATAGGTCGGGACCGCGGCAAGGTAGAACCCGACCGTCGGGTAGATCCCATCCATCCGCCTGTAAATATCGACCATGAAGGGCAGATGGTAAAAAGGCGATTCCGACTGGGACACGAATACCCCGTCAGGACCCATAGCTTTTGCGCAGTTCTGGAAGAAACCCTCCGTAAAGAGTGCCTCGGCGGGGCCTACGGGATCGGTGGAGTCCACCAGTATGACATCATAGCTCCCTGGCTGAGTATCCGCAACGAACCGGACGCCATCACCGTAAACGACCTTTGTGCGGGGGTCCCTCAGCCCTTCACTGATGCCAGGCAAATGCTCCAGGGCGGCCTCCAGCACCATGCGGTCGATCTCGACCAGTGTAATCTCCTTGACCTGTGGATGCTTGAGTACCTCCCTGACCGTCCCCCCATCTCCGCCTCCGATCACAAGAACCTTCTTCGGAGAAGGGTGGGTGTTGAGAGGCACGTGAGCCAGCATCTCGTGATAGACGAATTCGTCCCGTTCGGTGAGCATCACCACCCCATCTAAAAGCAACATCCGGCCGAACTCGAAAGTGTCGAGGATATCCAGCGTCTGGAACTTGCTCTCACCATGGTAGATGCTTTTCTTTACCTCCATGGTTATCCCGGAATGGGGAGTATGTTTTTCCGTGTACCAGATAGTCATAATTGTGATCGCTCCTCACCTTATTCTCCCTCTCCCCGCCGTGTGGTTCGATAACGCCATCCGCGTTACTCACCATCCTGAGCTTGTGGTTCGGTAACGCCTTCGGCGTCACTCACCATCCTGAGCTTGGTCGAAAGACCGAAGGAGGAGAGGGTCGGGGTGAGGGGGGGGGGACATTTTCTGCCCTTACTCTTCTTCCACCTTGCGTAAGTGGGATAAGGAAAGTGGACTACTCTCTGCCTCAGCGGCACCATCTCTTGTCCACAGGACAACTGCAGCAAAGGCAGTTCCCACATTCTCGACGTGATGGGACACCGCCACGCTTTCAACACGGCCAACCTCAAGGCCTCTCATCCCCATGCCATGGACAGCCATGTCACGACAAATCTGCTCTATCTCCTCTGAAGGGCCCGTGGCATCGTACTCCATGATGAGCCCTGGCATGGACTGATCTTCCGGAAATGCCGCCGCCACAGCCGCCGAGATGGTCTGTCCCTTAATGCTGCTTGTGATGGAAGCATAAGCGACCGGAACGAGCGCGCCGTATGGGATCGAGACCGGTTCAATGAGCCGGGCTCCGGGCGGGACTATGCTGCTCATTTTGACCAGGTTGGTGTTACCGATGCCGGAGGCCAGGAGAGCCCCATCAAAAGCGTTCAGGGGCATGTACCCTTCCGAAACACCATGGGCAAAGAAATAGGCGTCCGGTATTCGGGTGATCATCGTCCGGTCTGGTGGGGAACGGGACCCGACCTGCCTTTTGGCTTGTGACAGGCGTTTTCGCCAAGAACCCGCAGTTCCCCCCTGGGCAGCTCCTTGTATTCGGAGTCCCGAGCACGGAAGACATTCAGCAAATAGTCGTGTGCCGCCCAAGGATCCACTTTCTCACCGCAGGTAAAGAGATCGACGGCAGCGTAGCCGTATTCCGGCCAGGTGTGGATGGCGATGTGGGATTCGGCGATGACAACAACCCCGCTTATACCGTGGGGCGCGAACCGCCTGAAGACGGTATCCACGATGGTGGATCCGGCAGCGATAGCAGCCTCTTTCATCGAACTTTCCACCAGGTTCAGATCGTTCAATACCGCAGCATCGCAATCGTACAATTCAACTAATATATGCCTGCCAAGTGATTTCATTACTCAACCCCTCCACGATGTATTTTTTCAGAGTCCATTATCTTTGATAGGGTCGCAAAAAGTCCATTCGTGGCTTTTTGCTCCACTTAAAAACGAAAAATGTCATTTTCGCTTTTCTTACAGATCAATGACTTTAATTAACGGTCATGGATTGAGCGCCCCACCCGGGGCGCGTTGATGACTTTTTGCGAAGCCATCAACATTAATACGCCAACGAAAAATCCCGGCCAGGAGTCTGCACGGGTTCTCCGACAGCCCCCTAGACTCTGGGTGGGTACAGTTGCCAATTTTAAAATATGCTCCATATTGATGACCTTTTTACGAGCCCATCATGTTTAATAAACTGTACCTATATGTTTAGTGAGAATTGACTTATAGAACAGGAAAAAGAGGGTTGTCAAGGGGTAACCGGCGTACCGCCGGTGCAGAATCCAGAATCCAGAATTCAGTATTCAGAATGGAAGCGCAGTTCCGGAAAAAGCGTTTAAATTTAACCACAGAGTACGTGGAGGGTGGCGGAAAAAAATTAAATTCTCAGGGAAAGAAAGTTACTGGTAGCTAAGTGCAGTAAGCCGGTAGCTACATTATTTTGCCTAATGCGTTCTGTGTTCTACGTTCTAATTAGCCTACTGGCTACTGGCTACTGGATTCTGGATTCTGGATTCTGGAATAAGTATCATGGCAGATTTTCCTTGATCCACTCTCCATTGGAATAGCGCGCGACTCCCGTTCTGGTGGCAACCCATACCTCGCCATCAGGATCCGGCGTTATCAGCACGACGGCGCTTCCCGGGAGAC
>SDBV01006985.1_pt1 | contig 15508 bp, 16 predicted proteins | sample 2277081 | NCBI WGS metagenome assembly SDBV01 (sample SAMN10402039, study PRJNA504765) | marine sediment metagenome | isolation source: marine sediment core GS10_PC15, 223 cmbsf | place: Arctic Ocean: Southern Knipovich Ridge | collected 2010
AGTTATGTACAAAGGGGAGGTTAAAGAAGCTCTTCCATATTAAGGGAATTGATTGGACGTATCATAATGCGAAGTTTGATGCTCAGTTCCTTCGTACGTTCCTTGGTGAGAACATTCCATTTAGACATGATACTATGCTTAAGAGCTACACATTAGACGAACGACAAGGTGTACATGGACTTAAGCATCAAGCGACTGAACGTCTAAATGCACCTGATTATGAAGCAGAAGTTCGTAAGTACCTACCTAATAAGAACTCATCATATGCAGAAATACCGCGTAAGGCATTGTACTTATATGCAGGCTATGATACTGGATACACACGGAACTTAAGTGCTGAATATGATAGACTAATGGACCAAAAGCAAAGAATGTTCTATGATACAGTACTTATGCCTGCAGTTAACTTCTTCATGGACGTAGAACGTGAGGGTATGCTTATAGATCGGGCACGCTTGAAGGAGTTAAAAATTAAGCTTAGGGAGAATCTAGATGAATTAGAAGCGCAGTTATTTGAATGTGTAGGGCAAAAGTTCAACCCACGCTCTCCACAACAAGTCTCTGAGATCCTTTATCAGAAGCTTAGTCTACCCCGTCCACGGTCTAAGACGGCAACTGCAACCGATGAAGAGTGTCTGGAATATAATAGGGGTCGACACGAGGTCATACCGTTAATGCAGGATTATCGTGGGGAACACAAGAACTATTCCACGTATGTAGTAGGTCTAGAAAAAGATATTTGGGATGATGAAAGAGTACATGCCAGTTATCTGCTACATGGTGCAGTTAGTAGAACGTCGTGTAAAGACCCTAACGTTCAAAATATGCCACGAGAAGGCCCTATTAAGAGTATGTTCATTGCTCCTGAGGGATGGGAGATCTTCTGGCCTGATTTTAGTCAACATGAATTTAGGATGGTTGCTATCTACTCAGGGGATGAGTGGTTAAAGGAAGTATTCAATACCGATCGTAGCCTGCATAAGGAAATGGCACATGATGTATACGGCCCAGATTACTCAGACGAGGACTATGTACATACGAAGAACATTAACTTCGGGTTGCTATTTGGACGTGGAGCATATTCATTATCACTTCAAATGAAATGTAGTGTGCGTGAGGCTCAAGAGAAGATTGATGAGTTCTATACTAGGATGCCTAAGGTTCGTCCTTGGCAAGACGAGATCATTGCTGCAGTATTCCAAGGAGAAGACCTTATTAGTCTACTAGGAAGGTACAGACGTTTTGGATTAATCACGCATGAGAATATCAAGCATGTTAGTAATGAGGTAATGAACTTCTACCCCCAGAGTACAGGCTCTGATACAGTACTTGTAGCAGGAGCACGAGTACATACAAGTGGTTTGTATGATGCATCTTGGATGCGGCCAATTGCATTTGTTCACGATGCTATAGGATACTATGTTAAGAAGGGAAATAGGGAACGACTGCCTAAGATTATTGCAGAATTAGAACGAATACCACAAGAAGTTCTTAACACCGACGTGAGAATGAAGGTAGAAGCAAAGATAGGAGACTCATGGGCAACACTAAAGGATCTATAACATTCAAGACCATATTTACGTTCGAGCCCCGACCTGGTGAGCGCTCAGTCATTGCTGAGTGTGAAGCCCCTTGGTTATTAGGAATTGAAGAATTCACAGTAGTCTTCGACGATGATCGTAGATGGACATGTAGAATGAACAAGGGTCTAGTAAGTGTATATGCGATAGTCAATGCTGTAGAAAATCTAACAGAGCAGCATATCATCATTCAACCCGGGCTGAACCCACAAGTACGTGAAGAAATGCGTACGATCATACGCGACCTCGAGAAGAAGGAGAAGAAGAGTGCCAAGAGAACTAAGAAGGCAGGCGATACTCCGAGTGAGTCCGAAGTTCCTAATAGCGATGCTAAGGGAGAAAGTGAATGAGGATAAGAACCCCCCCTTATTCTACAATAGGATTAAGGCGAACCCTCTCCCTAACGATGTTGAGATCGTTAGATACTTCGTTGGAGGGGATAGAGAAGACGTGCTTAATGTTCTCTTGGAGAGTGAATCATTCAAGTTAACATATAATCCACCAACATTACCTTCACCTGTAGTGGAGAGTGTATATCTAAGGAAGCCTGATAGTGCTTAAGCTCTATCCCTATCAACAAACAGGGGTCGACTTCATCCAGAAGCACAAGAAGATTATTTTGGCGGATGAGATGGGACTCGGAAAAACTGTACAAGCTATTAAAGCATCATTTAGCAATAAAAGAGATACCTCAGTTCTGATTGTCTCCTCAAAAGGCATGAAGTACTTTTGGAGTGATGAAATTGCTAAGTGGCTACCAGAGTATATTACACCAGAGAACGTAGTTGTAGGATCATCAAATAGATTTAGAGGAGTACACATCCCTCTAGAAGAAGATGATATTGATCCAACATTATCACTATACACTATTGTTCATTGGGATATTCTTCGTACATGGCCGAACTTAGCGAGCGCTAAATGGTCAGCTATAATAGTTGATGAGGCGCACAAGGCTAAGAACCGTAAAGCGCAACGCACTAAGGCTCTCTGGAAGATCTGTAACAACACCCCCTCTGTGATTATGCTCACAGGGACACCTATCGTTAATCAACCTGCGGACCTTTGGTCTCTACTTAAGTGCCTGCACCCAAAGACATATACATCGTACTGGAGATTCTTTAAGAAGTACGTTCTAGCCGCTCCAACGCCGTGGGATCCTTGGGGAGGTGAAATCTTAGGAGTACGTAATAAGAAAGAATTGCTTGAGGAACTTAGTACGCTTACAATTCGTAGGACTAAAAAGACTGTACTACCTCAACTACCCGATAAGATGCACACACTCATTCCAGTAGAGATCACAGAGAAGCAACATAAAGCATATAATGAGATTAGGGATTATATGCTTACTGAGCTAGAGGATGGTACACTTGTTACCACTCCGACGGTACTTGCTCAGATTACTAGGCTCCGACAAGTTACAACTGGACTGGGAGCATTCACTGATCCTGAAACATGTGACGCAGCTAAGATTGATGCTGCGGTCGATTACATAGAAGACCATGAGGGCAAGACAGTTGTAGCAACTCAGTTTGTCTGGGCTGCAAATGAGATGGCACGAAGGTTGAATAAGAGAGGTATACATGCAGTAAGTATGACAGGAAAGACACCTGAAGCAGAACGTAACACCCTTGTGAATGCATTTCAGAATGAAGACACTCCTACTGTACTATGTATGACCATTCAAACCGGAGGTGAGGGTTGGACTCTTACAGCTGCAGACCTAATGATATTCCTTGATCGACCTTGGTCACCTCAAGTAGTAACGCAGGCGGAGGATAGATTACATAGAATTGGCCAAAAGAACTCTGTGCACATAGTTACTCTTATAGCTTTGGGCACAATCGAAGAAAGGGTAGAAGAGGTGCTAGGGGTTAAGCAATCTATATTCGATTCGGTATTCGGTCAGTTAAAGGAATTACTATGATGAACACCGCAGAAATGTCCGAGTTAGAGTCTCTGACTTTAGAGAAATAAGGAGTAACATGGAATATCCTATAGTCAGTCTTAATGATATAGCAAGTGGTATCAATGATACAGCTAAGGAGAAAGGTTGGTGGAGAAATAATCCACCATTTACAGAGAAGATTGCACTATGCCATTCCGAATTGTCGGAGGCATTAGAAGAGTGGCGTGATAAAAAGGCACCTGTTTATTTTAATGACGACAAGCCTAACAAACCTGAAGGATGGGGAATTGAGCTTGTAGATGTTGTCATCCGTATATTTGATATGTGCGCTCAGTATGATTTAGATCTTGATCATATGATGCGAGTAAAGATGGAGTATAATAAGACCCGTGAATATCGCCATGGCGGGAAGAGGGCATAATGAAATACCTACTAGCAATTGACCCAGGTGATAAACATAATGGTATTGTTAAGCTAACAGAAGCTGGAGATCTTATTGACGCAGTAACACTTACACCACAAGAGGCTATAAGATACCTGGATGATTTAGTTACAAACCACCACCAAGATATATCTAGAGTGGTAGTAGAACGATTTCAAATATACCCTTCGAAGGCTAAGTTTATGGCGTGGAAGTCACTTGAGATAGTAGAGATGATCGGAGTGATCAAGTTCATCTGTAGTAAGGTAGGTATATCATGGGCGTTTGTAGCACCGCCAGATGCTCATAGGTTCTGGCTAACACGCCAGGTACCAGACGACATTAGAGAACAATTACACACTGCACATGAGTTGTCGGCTTACCGAATAGGAGAGATGGTACGTACTCTAAAACCTCTAACTGCGCGTGATGTACAAAAAGAGAAAGTAGGCAAGGGGAAGGCTGCCAAGACTAATTGACAGCCAACCTAACATAGTTCTATCAGCTTCCGTCACTGTTACCGCGCCCATTCAAAGTATTCTTAACAGCACTCCCCGCACTATAGATACCAGCTGCTGAGAGGCCTACCATAAGACCTAAGAAGATAGTGGCTCGACTGAAATCGTCTGTTCCTATAGTGAATCCTACATTCCAACCAACACCTAGCACGGCTGCAATAATTGGGTAGAGTCTAGGATCTTTTACGAATGGCTTGATCACCTGAACCATAGCAGTAATAATAGGTGCTGCCGCCATGCCAATAAAGATTACTTCCTCTTCTACCATAACAACCTCCTATACTACATTACTGTTGCGAGGATAACAGAAGCAACACCTATGCCAATAGTCATAATACCTATAAGTGCTACACCTATCCATCGAGCAGCTAAAATTGCACCCCTTTGAATAAGCTGTTCTTGTTTGATGTCGTTAATGAAGCCATTCTGTTCTGCACTATGGTTCTTCATCTCTCTTATATCTATTCGCATACTCTCTGCCTCTGTAGCCAGCTTGATAAGTAATTCTCGGTCTGTCATATGCTCAAAGCCACTACTCATCTATCGAGTAACCTCCTGTGAAATAACGAAAGCCCCATGTGCAAGAACGGTATTGCTACCCGTATCAATACGAGTGAACCCATATACATACGTATCAGGAGTTTGAGCTTCAGTGTCTGCATTAACTATTGAGATGTCGATTAGACCGTTGACTACACTTGGAGAGCTACCCACCTTATCTGTAATTATAGAAGCTGCTGTCGCCCCTGTTTCACGTACATCTAACTCTGTTGTCCATCCTGTAACATCTGGTACAGCATATATAATGGTCCCTTCATTATGTGGTGTAGCCCCGAAGATCGCTCCAAAGACCTGAGCTGCGCCACGTGCGACGCCTGTGAAACTAGTTGTGGTGATACCTGTATAGGAGAAGATCTCGTCGTCAAGCTTACCTCTACCTGAAGAAGCAAACCCTGCGGTAGATACAACTGAGATAGTAGTTTGTACTTCATCAATACCATCCCCACCATCTCTAACCTTAGTCTGGATATTAGCATCAATCACAGAGAAGCGAAGAGTCCTATCTTCTCCGCGAAAGACTTGAATGTTATCACGAATAGCCATTATGTATTATGATACCTCATATATAGAGCGTATTGCAATGCTAATCACCCTGGCTAGCTTTCTTGATGAGTATTTGTTCGAATGAAGTTACTATGTTACTGACTGGTTCAGAGCCTGCATTCAATGCGGTTATTGTTTCTGACGCGGCCGATAGGTAATCTATTACTATTATTACCCCTGTTTGATCTGTGCCTGTGACTAGGAATAATACAACAATATCACGGTTAACCTCTGATATCACAACTAGATCTGTTCTTGTAGCTATAAATAGTAGTATGAGATCTCTACTAATCTCAGAGGCTAAGAAGGTGCTAATCACAGAGGTTTGGATGAGTATGACTAAGTCAAGCTCAACTTCACCAAAGGCTATCGTATCAACTTGTGCAGTCCCAAACAAAATGATAAGATCGTGATTGGTCTCAATGAAAGCTATAGAATCAGTACCAGTTACATCGAAGAGGATGATAAGATCACGGTTAGACTCTTGATAGTTCTGTGTATCAACTTGCGTGTTTGTAAATAGGATAATAAGGTCACGGTTAGACTCATCACGGATAACAGTTTCAACTTGAGTGATACTGAAGAGGATGATAAGATCTTTATCATCCTCATTAAACGTCAATGTGTCAACTTGGGTCGTTACGAATAAGATGACCACGTCGAGATTCGTCTCATCGACAACGGGTGAGTCAATCCCAGTTACACCAAAGAGAATTACAAGATCCTTATCTTCCTCAAAGAATATCGTAATTCCAGTTGTGACAAATAAGATCACATGGTCTAACCCGATCTCGTCCCTAACTAAAGTTTCAACTTGCGTAGTCCCGAATAGAATAACGAGATCTCGTTCGGTCTCTCCGAATACCTTAATATCTACTTGTGTCGTGCTGAATAGAATTACTAGATCACGGTCAAGCTCACTAATTGCTCTGATGTCAATTCCAGTCACACTAAATAGTATAACCAGATCATGATCGATCTCTGATATATCATAAGTATCAACCTGTGTAGTCCCGAACAAGATGATAACATCATGATCAGCATCAGTAATCGTGATTGTATCAACTTGGGTGGTACCGAAGAGGATGATCAGATCACGATCGACCTCAACTCGAAGAGCTGTATCAACCTGCGTCGTCCCGAATAATAACGTGACATCACGGTTGGTCTCATCGAAGACAATACCAACAGCAAGCGGTGCCTTACTAAGAAGAGGAGGAAACGGTTGGCCACGCCCAAGTCGAGCCATCTAAGGTCCCTTCAGGTTAAAGTTCGATCTCGACGTAGCACTCACAATCAACATCGACCGGAGCTAATACCCGAATGCGTAACGCAGCATCATGATTGACCACAGGCTCGCGACCTAACGGCCATTGTTTAACATATCCCCCCGTTGGTTGAACAAGCTGTGCATCAAATAACCGTGTCGCCGTCACAGTACCTTCAGCTGTCGCCGTATAGCCAGTTGCCGCTGTCCCAACGATGATCTGTGTACCCACAGGATCATTTTCGTCTGGATCACCTACACGATGAATTCCAGTAGTAACATGAGCTGTTACAGTAGCAAACACAGTACCTGTCTCGATTAGTTCACATTGAATCGGAACAGCCGCAGCAGAAGCATCAAAACTGATCCCCCACTCAACGACCTTAAACTTATGTATTGCTCCGATCTTTACTTGCAACATTGTTTTGAGAGCAGTCCCCGTCGCGACCTTCGGCAACATCGAAGCAATCGCGACACCGTTAGGAATGAAAAACCTAGCCATACTATCCTCCCTTTAGATTACGCTCGCTCGATTAACAGCCTGCAGCACCTGCAATGGATGTGAGAATATCACTACTTCAGCAACCGCCAGGTCGTCCCAGAAATAGGAGTCAATTTCCCACTCAACTTCAATGTCAGCCGTACTAACGATATAATTCCCCGTACACATACCACACTTACCGGCAGAGGTTAGCGCAGTGTCGTCTGCCGTAATCTCATCCGCCTGTGTCTCATTACGCCAAGTCTGGCGTGTTGTTGCGTCTCGAATCTTGAAGATGTACTCGTCGGTGCTTCCCTGAGCAAAGAGGTCTAACCCACCCGCAGCAATCTCGGTAACAACACCCGCTACTTTCTTGGCTATCCGCTGACCGTCCCCCGAACTTCGCCAGACACCGCTTGAGTAGTAGTTATCTGTGTCCGTCCAACGGGCGAAGCAACCGAACATCACATCATCCGTGGTAGGATGAGCGCTCAACGTGAACGACACGTCATATTCGGTGTCGCCCGATGCTGATGGATCAGGCTGCGAGGAATAGAAAATACGGTCAGTATTTTCTCGACCATCAGGCGCAACGTCCCCAACGCCACCAAGAACCCGCAAAAACCTTACACCTGTTTTCTCCTCCTCCGTCCAGCCCGTACCCGTGTCGGGAGTATGAAAATTAAGAGTTGTCGTGGATACCTCAGTGAACGTGTCGATCACGCGTTTGGTCATCGTGTGTACCAGCCCTCTGGTCTGAAGTCGTCTAGTCCGGCACTGACAGCCCGCCCCAAGCTAGCCAACCACTCGCCACGGGTTGAAGCAACAGTAAGCCCGTCTACAGATGCCCCGTGTATCGCTAACTGATCCTGTAGGTCGATACCTGGGGTAGTCGAAGGCGACAGCAGCCAGTCACGGGAAGTCGCGCGATTAGGCCACCTGGACGAAAAGATAGGCACAGGCTCGAAAGGCGAAACGTCTGGGATCACTTCATCAAACAGACGATGACAATCTGGATCAGCGTCAATGGCTACGAAGTCCGCACCAGCAACGTATGAGAGTGCCCATGTCATTCCACGCTCAGGATAGATGGCCGAACTATGCTTGTACGTGTCCCTCAGACCGTCAGTTAGAGTGGCGACCTTCGGCTTGTTCACGCCGTCTATTGTAATGATGGGGCCAGTAACCCAGCAGGCAGGCATAGTTAATACATCTCCAACCCTATTATAGCTTAAGCGCTATTCAGAGGCCTTAACCCTAATGCTCGTGTTCAAGCTGTCACCGTCTAAGATGACTCGTCCTGTACTCAGTGCAACGGCAGAGACTAACTTACCGGCAGCTCCTGTTACCAAGAACATCCAGTCAACAGCTCCTGTCGGAGGGATTGAACCACCAGAAGCAGTAAACGTGACAACCTTCGAGACGGCTCGATAGTCACCAGCGTCTAAAGCAACAGTCCAATCAGTGCCATCTGAGTTCACAGCTTGGCGAGCATAGCCATTAGCAGAAGGTTCGGTCCCGTCAACACCGTCAGCAATAGTTGTCTCCGTCGTGAACTCATCAATTGATGTAGCCGGAACTGTTTCGTCCGTTAACCCAATCTGGAAAGCAGCCGGCACAGATTGAGCCTCGCTAAAAGCTACTTCAAGAATCCACTGCTCTCCTTCATCAGGCATTAAGTTATGCAGGCCTATATCTGCCCACTTTAACTTTCCATCAGGGCCTGTACACCATACATCCCAAACACTATGGAAGCCCATTCCAAGATCTCGAGCAGCTTCTCTTACTGCGACTGGGTCAAGGAATGGTACTATTAACCCACTCATTCTACGCTTCCAACTTGCTTTATCCAATAGGTCCATTTCACCCTCCTTCTGTTTCAGCTTGTACTCTCACATCTTAGTATAGCGGACATATGAGTGAATAAGCAAGACTAATGGATACATACTCTATACTTATACACTCTGAACGTTTCCACGTATCCATAAGACTAACTTGTACAAGTTGATATCCTCAATAGCAGAAGCCCCCTTTATACGTGCATGTACATCTACATCTTCAGTGATGATACCTTCAGCTGGAACCCAGAGGCCCCCAATCGGATCTTGTAATGTAATATCAGTCCAGGTTATATCACATAGTAGTACACCACCTGTAAATGCCGCTAAACCTTTAGTACCAGATACATTCCCCTGTGCGACTGCAACTACCTTCATTTCAACATCGATAAGCCCGGTAAGAGGTAATACATCATGAGACCCAACAATCTCAATATAGGTTGTTCCGATATTTAAGATCTGCTTGAATACATCATGCTCATCAACTAGTGTAGTAGCAAAGATGATTGGATGCTTATGAAAATGTGGTGGAAATGGTGCTTCAGAGAATCGACGTCGTTGAATATCACTAACATCGTGTGATAATTGTATCACCTTCTGCCGGAGTTGTTCACCTACTAACAACTCCCGTAGACGTTGATCCTCCTCTGTTAAACCTGTTTCACCCATGTAATCATATCCACAACATCAGCTTCTTCTCTCGGCCTAATACTTCGCACTTGTACATCAGTATCAACTCCAATATTATTCATCCAGTTCTCAACTGTTAACCGAAATACATCCCCAATACGTAATGCTTGAACGAGTGATGATTGTAAATCCAACGTAAGTGCGATCTGATCAACAGATCTAAGTCGATCGGTAAAGCGTGCTTGTGCTCCTGCTATTATACCCTTTGATGAGCGCTCATCAAAAACTGTTAACCTCTGCACAGAAGCGGGTCCAATAAACTTTTGTGCTATTGCATCAACTTCCTGTTTATCTACTAACTCACTCTGTATAACTCCTCCTAGATTTGGTGCGAGTGTACTTCCCACTACTGTAGCTGGACGACTCTCAAACTGACTACCAGCTCCAACAACAGTAATACTACTAGTTGCACGTCTCCGTGTGTAATTACCCGCTCGAATAACATCTGCATCTAGAATCACAGAGGTAGGTTTTGTGAGATTTCCTACGTCAACAGTGAAGGTAACTCGTCCATCAGTACCCTTAATAGTTCGAATGCGATAGTCAGCAGCTGTTCTTCCTATAACTGACCCGAGAAACCGTGCAACAGTATCTCCGGTTGGTTTTAAGTCGCTTGCATGGGTGAGAGAGATATTACCGGTTTGAATTGATGCAATTTGGGTCTCAGCAAAAGCTAAGACATCTCGAATTGCATTCTCAGCAGATGTTGTACCTTCTGCTGTTGTTTGTGAAAAGACTTCAATAAGATCTAAGAGCCCTTCCATTGGCCCTAGTAGTGGAAGACGTACCTTCTCACTTCGAAATCTACGTTCTTCTTCTGAAACAAAGCCAACCCAATATGGTTGTCCACGTGTAGATGCAATCCCCCAACATGCACCAGGAAGTGTCCAAGATAGATCTTGGATATCAGAAACTGCTACAACGATACGTCCTCGATCTGTTTGAGAGAGAGCATACTCACGTTCTTGGGTTTCTATCGGTATCGGCCCTGCAATCTGCATAAATGGTGGCAAGGGTGAATGTACAAAGGCTGAAACATTTGGAAGAGTAGTCATGCTTGCCACGCACTTCGATATTCAAGGGTATGATTTTCATCTGTTGTTCCTGCACCCCCATTTGGAGTCACTGTAACAGTAGTCGCACCCGATAGGAGTACAAGCCAATCATCATCATCAGATTGAAGGGTTTGTCGAATAGAATCACTATCCTTCGAGAAGATAACTGTCTTTGCTGCGACATCTATCTCTACGCTCTCACTTTGAAGATCAGCCCAACGCTCTAAGAATCGAATACGGAAGGATTGTCCTATACGACTAATCGTATCATCAATGTAGTAAGCATCTTCTACAGCTCTAAACTCTGCAATAGGTGTCCTTGTTGCATCAAATCTCAACTGAACGTTATCAAGTTCGAGTAGTAGGCCCGTTCGCTTTTCTGATGGAAGCATCTCCACTTGATTATCGGCCGTTAAACTTAGAAAGTGAACCCAAAGGTCTTCGTTTTGTATGCGCTGGTAACCTTTTACAGAATCGAACTGCCAGTGCGCACCTGTTGGGTATACCGCAACGATGCTCTTAACTATTTCAATCTCACCTGTGCCAGTACTTTCGTAAATAGCTATATGAACTTTTCCACTTGGCAAGACTGGACTAGGACTCGAGTAGAATTGACACACCTCTAGAAACGAAGACGAAGTGAGAGTATGAGTAAGAATACCAGCGATCACACCACCAATACCATCAGCGCCAGAACTTTCGAGTATCTGTAGCAGCAACGTCTTTGTTCCCGCAGTTGCCTTCTTCACTCGAGTTACAATTCCTGCAAGCTCTGTATCTGCATCGAGTGATAGAAGTTGCGTATCCAGTATGATAATTGGTGCTTCTTGTAATGCAAGGACATTTGAATCGGATGGAATCAACGCGCCAGTTACGATAATATTCCGTGCACGAAGTATAACTGCGGCGAGAGAGGTCGCTGGATCCTCTTGTCGGTCAGTCTCAGTTACTGGCGGCTCATGGGAGTTTCCGCTCTCATGTCCCAATCGATCTACAATGAGTGTTTCAAATCCAGAGAAGTCTCGCCCAATTACTTGAAGGGCAAACGGCCAATCAATAGTTGCATCATACTCAATACCATCTGTAGTATCAATACCACATGCAGCTATAAACTCGAGTGCATCGTAGTTTGGTTTCTCACTCGAAGGTTCTACATCAACGAAAGATGCCTTTGTAACGATGCTCGAATCAAGCCCTATCTTCGTTCGTAAGCGATTCGTCGGAACTGGATTCGAACCAGGATAGAGAATCCTACGCCAACCACCTGCTTCACGTGCTTGTGAATATAGTTCATTCGCCCAGAGCCACGTATTATTCTTCGAGTTTACAAGATCTATAATCGGGGTATTTAGCGGTGCGGTAAGTACTGGCGCACCAGACCAGTAATAGGCGAGTTGGATTCGGTGGCTTGAGCGATAGAAAAGTGTGCCCGCAGTAATAGTAGTCGCAATAGTCTTACGTACCCCACGTTCGATCGTAATTGTTCGACCATCAACTGCCGTTACACGTACTTGTTCAAAGTTCCCTGAGTTGACCACGAGATAGTCGCCTACAACAAAGGGATGCTCTTCTCGCATCACAAACACAGTCGTACCACTTGTACCCGTAGGAGCTTCAGCACTGATTGCAGGACTATCTTTAAGTTCAATCCAGATCTGAGTTGTAGCTATATCTATTCCTGAAAGGTAGACTCCACTACGATCAACCTCAACACCATCAATAAAGACTGCAATATCATCGCCGTCAGCTAACATGCGACTTTGATCAATTGTCGCCCCATCAGAGTGCGCAACCGGTGCCATCCGAAGTCCGCGTGCAGTGATCGTAAACTCCGTGGCATTCTTGATTGTATACGCGAACTGCTCACGAGTCCCACCTGGGGTGATCATGAGCATTCCTTCTTGATCGAACCCAGCCGTAGATACAACGACTATATCAAACGGTGGAGTAGCCCCTAAGGCAATCCCCCCAACTTGGTTGATAGTTGTATTGATCCCCGATACGTCTATGATCGCTTCAGTATCCCAACCACCATCAGTTAATTCGAGAAGCCACGACCCACTTACAGGTCCTGCAGCAGGAAGTTCGCTTCTCCATGCATACGTAATCTCTCGCGTTAGAGCCCAACTTTCTAATGGTGACTTCAACGCTTGGGGTTCGATTCGAAACAGGGGCTTCGTTGGAGTATCTCCTAAGTTATTTGGCGTCGGAGAGAAGTCTGCAGCAGCATCTCCAAGAGCATCAATCGTCGAGGTGGAAAGGTTGTTAGCAAATAATGTTGGGTCAGGTGCCCACAAAGATCCAATCCATATACCATCACTATACACTACGCCTTGTCTCACAGTGAGGATGCGCTTTTGTATAGCATCGCCATCTTCTACAACGAGTAATGCTGTACCATCTACTGAATCAAATAACTGCCGAAGAGTCTCAACTACTGCTTGTGTATTATTAAGAAGAATGAATTCGACAGGGAACGCCTTCCCAGATGCAGGCTGTGTTCGCACATATGTAGGGAAGCCACCTAAACGTGGAACAGTAACTGGTGTAGGAGAAGGAACATTATGCAAGTTAAATCCACGTAGGAAGTGAGCTTCGCGGTCAGTATTAGTAAGTACAGTACCCGCAAATGAAATAGGAATAATCTTCCATGTCATTATTGAAATGCCTCCGAGAGCTTCTCGAACATCTCACTAGGATCTTGAGCCACGACTGTGAGTGTGAAAGGACCAAAGAATGGGCCCATACCTAAACCACCTAGTTGGTTTAATGGTATAATTGCTTCAGGTACATCTCCTACTATAGCTAGTGTAGGACTAAGAGCTATACCACCTCGTCCAAGTTGTGGAGGAGAACCGAGATTTGGTATGTTCCTAATTGCGGGACCTGCTCCACCAAATGGATTAAAGAACCCTGCAATATCTTGAGCTTTCTGTAGACCATCAATTACTTTATTTAGCCCATCAATGATCTTCTGTGCAGCATTCCAAATTATAGCGATGAGAGCATTAAGGATAACTTTACCAGTATCACGTATACCTCTAAGTGCATCAAGTATTGAGTCCTTAACTAGTGTCCAAGTAGTTTGTGTTTGAGCTAAAATGAATCCCCATATTGAAATGACAATAGCCCAGATCTCTCCAGCTACTGTACTTACAGTATCTTTTATTAGCCCCCAGATACGTGTAACAGTATCTCTAATAGCATCCCATGCAGCTCCCCAATCACCCCGCATTACTGCCATAGCGAAACGAATAATCCCTGAAATAAGTTGCACACCAATTAAGACCAGATTCTTGATAATTACCCATACTATCTTAACGATACTCCACAGTACTTTCCAGCCTAATGTAAAGAGATTCTTGAGAGTACCAAACCAGAATGCGATATTGTTCTGCATAAGGTTAATAGCTAATGTCACAATAGGTACAATGAGATCCCAAGCGAATCGAACTATATTGACAATCAAACTCCATCCAGTAGTGAATATGGTGCGTATAAGATTGATCCATGGCATGATATAGGTATTTATAATAAGGTCGGTCGCAAATCGAATGACACTCATGATAGTACCCCAATTGCTTCGAATGACCCCAACAAAGAACTCAACAATCGTACGAAGAACATTGAAGGCTATCTTGAAGATGCTACGGATGATATTAAATCTAAACCGAACGGTCTCAATATAGATATTGAATGCTGTCGTAAATATCGTCCGGATGATGTTGAACCAAAAACTTACAGTCTTTACAATCTCTTGGAATGCTTCTATCACAGGTGTGATGAGTTGATCAAACTTATCTCGGAGGGTATTCTTGATTCCTAGTCCGAACTCTTTTAGTTTGTTGCGAACCCTTATGGATAAGTCTACTATAAAGTGAAGTATACCAAGCCCAAATTCCTTTAGCTTGTTATGGATATCTACCTCAAAAGTCTGTAACGTATCACGAATACCAACACCAAATCGCTTGAGCATGGCTACAAAGTCAAAGAACACCCTTGGCAATGTATTGGTAAAGAACTCAACTACTAAGCCGCCAAAGTTCTTTAGTGCTTCTGAGATCTGCGGCCAAAAGAATATTAGTGCTGCAATTGCCGCTATCAATAGTATGATTCCTGCTATTATTAAGAAGATAGGGGAAAGTACGATTGCCATTAACCCTACGAATATACCTGCTGCTATATTAGCTACCCAAAACGCAGCGGCTAGCGCGAGCACGACTATAGCTACTACTCCAAGTACGATCGCAAATATCTTCATCCGTCCGGGTAGGTTCTCGAAGAACTCCTTGACCTCTGGGAAGAAGATTATCAATGCACCAATTGCTAATACTAATCCAGATACTCCAAGTACAATCAATCCAAGAGTACCACCCAATACTGTCAGTACTGGAACAATAGCAGCAATAATCAAAGCAGTACCAGCTATAAATGCAATCACTCCTAAAGCTGCTGCTATTGATAATAGAGCAGCTACTAGGTTAGGATGATCCTCAACGAACCCGCGAAATGCATTAAAGAATGGTTGAAGTCGATCCATTAACTCCCGAACTACAGGTGCCAATGCTTCTCCCATAATGATATTGATTTCTGTGAGAAGGTTCTTAAACAAACCTATCTCACTTGAGAGTGTACCAAACCTTCTCTC
>SDBV01006986.1_pt1 | contig 15508 bp, 25 predicted proteins | sample 2277081 | NCBI WGS metagenome assembly SDBV01 (sample SAMN10402039, study PRJNA504765) | marine sediment metagenome | isolation source: marine sediment core GS10_PC15, 223 cmbsf | place: Arctic Ocean: Southern Knipovich Ridge | collected 2010
GCAAGCGTTCGCCGTAGAGAACCTTGTTTCTGGGGTCGCCGGACTATTCTCGCATTCGCAAATTTTCAATCCGGTGGGCTCGGGTATCCGCGTGTTGCTCCGCTTCACCACCGTTGGTTCAACAATTGCTGTCAACCTGAACCTGCGAAGACACGATGTGCCGCTCGGCGTCGTTGGGCCGATCGCTCCCTTTATCGTCGAAAATCTTCTCGGTGGCGGACCTGCTGCCGTTGCTGAAATCCGGCTCGCGACTCTCGCTGTGCTAACTGGCGCGCCGTTCTGGCTTTTTTTAGCGCCCGCATTCGAGCAAGTGTCGTATCCTCCAAAAGGGCTGGAGTGGGCACATGAACTCCGCAGCGGCGAGGGGCTCGTCATCGCGGGCGGCGCAGTCGGACTGTCAATCTTTAACGTCATGCAGTGGGCGGAGATCCCCGGATGAGCCACCAGGTCATAAACCCCCACTGGAAGCCGCACCTCGATTTGGGAATCTCCGACGTCACGTGGGACGCCGCAAAGGCTACCCTCACGGCGTACTTGATCACGAACGCGGACACGCACCTCGTGGATGACGCTGTTCTTCGCGCGCTCGACCCGATCCTCGCCGACGATCTCGTGTGGAATCAGATGACCGCGGCGCTCAACCTGCTACCCGCGCACTGATATGTCACTCGCGCAGGGCAGAAGCATTGTCGGCACTGATTGGTTTACATCAATGCGCGAAGGCCGCTGCTTTGCGGCGGAAAATTTCATCATTCCCGTCGCTGGGTTTTTTGGGATCCTTCAGATCTTCAACCCGGTCGCCAGCGCTACCCGAGTAATCGTGCAGGATATCTCCAGCACCTTAGGAGGAGCTAGTGCTCCACGCATTCGCCGCCACGATGTCGCACTCGCCACGCTCGGGCCGCCCGCCCCCTTCATCATCGAGAACCTCCTGGGTGGGGGACCCGCCCCCGTAACAGAAGTACGCAGTGCTTCACTCGCGATCCCCCCCGGCTCGCCTTTTTGGCTCATGCTTGCGTCGACGGCAGATCTGCTAACAACGTATCCGACCGACGGCCGAGAGGACGCGCACATACTATTGCCGGGGCAAGGGCTTGTCACCAACCAACTGTTCGCTAGCCTCGTCAACATCAATATGTATCTTTGGACCGAGGAACCCCTCTAGGTGCACTCGGTGGCCAAGATGGTCGCCGTACCAGCCAACGTGATACCGGTGATGATCCCAGTGTAGACGCCCGGGCTCGGCAGCTGAAAGAAGCTCTTGCTTGAAAGCCGCACGGTGAAGAGCGCAGCGGTGGCGCCCGCGGCGAGACGAACAAAGACGTCTTGGTTGCCGTCGTTCCAAATGAACGCCTGAAGTCTGGACGCATTGGAGACGAGGATCGTCGCGACCACGACCGTCATTGCCACCGAGGTGCTAATGCACGTTGTGGGTGAAATGATACTCCCATCAATGGGCCGAACCACCAATCCAAAGTCGTCGGCATCCGGCGGATCGTTCCGAGTTGTTGCGTCGCGAACTTCACCGCCGGCCATAGTGGCACCCTATCACGCAGGAAAATCGATAGCGGTCACCGTCAAACGGACGCCATCGGTCGATCCCTTGGCGTAGAGCGCCTGACCGGGCGCGAGCCGAATGACGTACGGCTCCACGCTTACAGGCACAGCGATGATGTTGCCGGCCGCGGTGGCGAAGCTCGTAACGAACTGCAACTCCGTAGGATCGAACGACGCGAATGCAAACGAACCCGGCGGCGTGATCGTCCGCAGTCGAACCTCGTAGAGCATGTCGCCCGAGGTTGCAACCCGAACAGGTGTCCCCGTGGGTCCCGGCAACGTCACGGTACGCATCGACTGTTGACGTTGCGACCGTGGACGGCTGGGCTGTGCCGGCGTCAACCGAGGAAGCGCCGTAGATCCCGACAGCGATCCACCCGCCAACTGCGGGTGATTCGGATAGCCGAACGCGGTCGCTGGATTCGAGCGGTCCTTACGAGTGAACAAGTACGCAACGATCCCAACGAGACCGATCACGGTCATGATCCCTAGCCCGACTGCGAGCCCAGCCCACAGGGATGTCGATTCACCACGTTCCGCCACGACTCAACTCCGCACCGCACGGTAGATGAAGACTCCGCCGACAGCAACGCCCATTCCAACAAGGACGACCGCCCACGTTGGCCAACCCCCTTCGGTCTTCCCTTCTACTTGACGTTTGAAGTCTTCGAGCTTCTTGGAAGGCCCGCCGAGTACCAGTAGCGCATCGTAGATTCGCTGCCGGTCTTCTGCGGAGAAACCCCGGACGAGGTACACCGCTCCCTGTGGATCGTCGGCGGCCACGAGATTGACGCCCTCGGCAACACGGCCGATGTGCTCTTGCGGAATTCGATCGCCGAATCCTATGTGCGGAATGTGGAGCATCTAATCGCGTGTGATGTAGTACGTGATTCCGACGACAGAAACGCCCCCGGCAGCGATCAACAACCAACACCACCAAGGACAACCCGAGGGTGTCGGAGCTGGCGTAAGCGCAGCGGGCGGCATTGGTGCTGGGGCAACGACGCCCGTTGGAGCTGGAGGTGGAGTCACAGTCATCGCTGGCGCAGTCGACGGAGCCGGCGCCAGTGCCGTCATGATGCTCGTCGGTTGAGTTGCCTGACGAACGTCAAACCGAGGCGGCCCGATGGAGACGTCGTCCTGTCCGATGGGAGTGGCGATTAGCATCTTGGCTCCTTACGCGGCGTAGTCTACGTACTTCGCACGCTTCGGTTCTTTGCCGAACTTGTTCTGCCCGAGCGTGGTGTCCAAAGCTACGAATTTGGTGGGGTTCATCTTCGGAAGCCCAACAATGGCGTAGATGTGATCCCATGACGCACCCGTGTTCGACGTGATGCGTTTCTTCGCCGTGAAGCCGTTCAAGATCGCCAGGGTCGAATTGACCACATAGTGACCGTCGCAGTTCGAGACTGTAACGTCGGCTTCTGGAAGGTAAACGTAGTGATCCGACGTCGTCAAATCGTACACAGACTCTTCTGCCACACCTCGTTCTATCGCCTTAACGCGAATCAATCGTTTGCTACTGCGTTCGGACATCCGAGGATAGAGCCGCCAAATCGGATTCTTTCCAAGACCGCCGTGGTTGACGAGGTACATCTCGCCACACGCGATTCCAAACATCTTGTGGAGCAATCGAACCTGCAGCGCCAATGCACGTGATGTCGTCGTGAAAACGTTGTCACGCCGATCACTGTCAGCCATAAGACCCCGAAGCAATGCAGCCGCAGCGCCCTCATCAAGGTTGATGGACAACGCGCGTTTCACTGGAGCCGAGGAACCCATCAATTTGACACGAGCTGCCCACTCAGGATCCAAAATCGAAATGTGTTTGTCGTGCCATGTCGTTCGGACCCCAAGACGTGTGCAAACTTCTTCGATGAGCTTCTTCTGCGCCTCTTTTGGATGTCCATCACGACCTGCAATGTCGAACCGACTGTTGTGAGAAGACCATCCATCAGCAATATAGAGACCTTCAATCAACGCACGATCCGGATCCTGGCATTCCGTTCCGAATGGGAGCTTCGTTGGCGACGCCAAAACCATGTGATCCTCAAGATCGCGGACGCGGATTCGCTCGACGTCTCGCCTCTCCATCGAACACGAACAAAATTTGCCGTGTTTATTGCGCCGCGGATGCTTGGGGCACGTGGCAATGTAGACTTTGTGAGCGCCGGTCGCGCGAAACGACGATCCATTGTTCAGTTGGATCAAATCAGTCGAACGAACGCCCTTGTACCAAGCTCGCTCCACGGTTGTCCACGCATCACGTCCCCAGATCTTTGTTCCGGCTTGGAGTCCTTCAATCGGCACAAGTTGGAAGTCGTCTGTCAATAGGAGTGTCCCCTCCGGCAGACAATCTTCCCCGCGCATCTCGACAGCCCGGCGGAGCGTTGCGAAGAAATCGACCGCTTCGGGCTCCCCTCCAGGTGTCAACACATGCGGACCGACGTCGCCGGTGTAACGCAGATTCCGTGGGTCGGAGGTCCAATCGAAGATCGCGCGCAGCTCACACATATCGTCGCGGGCTTTACATCCGGCGCCCTTTACCGTGACGGTCTCGCGACCAACTTGGAACGTTCGCGTCCCGTAGCCAGTGATCGCCCGCGCGAGACGCATCGAATCGGGATCGTGGACTGACTTTGCAACGAGGCCTTGGAGCAAATGCACCCGCTCCTGGAGACCCATCTTGTCGTCGTACCAAAGGCGCTGCGTTCGATCGCCGCGGCGAACCGTCGAGATCTCAGCCAGGCCGAGTGCCCCTGTGAAGGTCCGAGGCGTTGAGACAGCGCGATGGATCGAGAGCGCACCACCGGTCGCTAGCAGACCACCGGACAGGATGAAGAGCTGCGGGTAGATCTTGCCGGGGTACGTTTTGCGACGTGCCAACCACGTACCGAAGGCGCCGAGTAACGTGGCACCGCCCAACGCGTACAGCGCAATTTCGGCTTTGTTCCGCACTGACTTACTTGTTGATGCCGCTCCGCAATAGCCGACCAGCACCCCAGCCGACCATCACAGCGATGACGTCAAACAGCGCATTCATGAACGTGTCCTGCGAGGCATGCGGAAACATTCGCGGTATGTTGCGCTTGAGCGGCCGTTCTACGACTTCCCAACCGACAGCCAAAATCGTTGCGGCCCACCACGGCACTTTCAAAACGCCGTAGAGCAATCCGACCCCCGCATGGCCCAACGTCCAGCGATCGATCGCCGAGTGGTTGATCTGTGCAAGTTGCACGGTTTGCTCCTAACGTTCGCGTCTGTACCTGAGAATCGCAACAAGTGCCGTCGTCGCGAGTGCAAGGCCGCCCATGACCGACGCAAAAATCGCCCACTTCTCCGTGCTTGATATTCCGTTGGGTGCCGCCGCAGCGTTGTTCTCAGCACCCTGGAAAGTGATCGCCTGCGGACCGGCCAACCGTGGTCCGTGATACCCCTGCAACGTGTAGATGTTCTCCTGGTTGGAATGGATCCAACTCTTCATGACTGGTTGGTAGCCGTAGATCTTCGCGACCTGCTTGTCGTTCGGGACCGGTCCCATTGTCCGCTGCGCCTTCGGAACGCTGACGATGACTTCTGTCTCCGACGTCACGTGTTGATTCGGCGGTACCGCAATCCGCACGCGATCGATGTTGGACGGCTCGGGGACCCACCACGCTTGCGTCGGGTAAGGCGGCACTCCAGGGCCGCCGTCCGGGGGCGGGTACGGCGGGTACATGCCGTTCGTTGCTGTCGCGCCCAACGTAAGGGTTGTGGTCCCCGGTGCGACGCCGGTGTATCGCGCGTACTTGACATCAGCCGAGAGCATGACTCTGAGACTATCGGATCTTGTACAAGATCGCTAGATCGCAGGTCTCGGACCCTCACAGGGGCTGGGAACCTGTATGATCGCCGAATGGCGCGTTGTCCCAAATTTTTTCCCACGAAGGTCGGCGATCCTAGACTCGACATTCGCGCACCTGGGGGACGTTTTATCGTCCGCAAGCAAAAGGTGGGTTGGGTCATCTCGCGCGGGTGGTGCGATTACCACTTCCGCACAAAGAAGGCTGCCTGTGCAGCAAGCCGTCGCTTGAGCCGGATGGGGACATCCAGTAAACGCTGGGCGTGCCGACGGCGATCAGCGCCAGTGGTTTAGCGAGCGCCCTGAACGCCGACCGCAAACCAGAGCGGTTTCAACTGTGCAATGCGTTCGGCCGGGGGCAGCTTGAGCGACTCTGGGTATTCTTCAATCGCCTTGCGCGTCCGCAGGACGAAGAACGTCCCGAGACCTGCGGAACCCACCCCCATAATGAGAGCGGGCGCCCAGTTGCGCCGGGCGCCCGATGCGCGGAACGCAGCCCACGTGAGTCCAGTCACGAAGAGCGTTCCGACCGCGACGCCGAGGAATCCCCACGACGTCGCGTCCTTCTTCGCGACATCCGTAAGCCCTCGGATGACCAGCTCTTCACCCTTCGCCGCGATGTCGGTGAGGGATGGGAACTGACCAAGCCCGAGAAACAGCACCGACTAGCCGCCGTTGGACGTGGCGGCCCACCAATAAAGCCCGGTGGCAAGGCTCACACCGCCAAAAACGATCGCCGGGAACAGCACCGGACGAGCGGACTTGACGCTGACCGCGAAGAGTGCGCCGACGCCCGCCGCCGCGATGGCGTTGACGATCAAAAGACCCATCTTCTTGCCGGTGGTGGCCTCCGCGCCAACGATCTGGACGGGCATGCGGCCAAGGCCTGCCATCCCGAGTCCTCCGCCCCGCATGCCGGGGTACTGGACCGCGGGAATCTGCGCGCCGGGCGCAGCGCGGTAGACGGGATTCCACGGGCCGCCGGGGACGCCTTGCGGCAAGGCGTTTATCCGCGGAGCACCGGGGAGCGAATCGTACATTGTTGGGTTGCCGAACAGCATGCTGCTTCTCTCCTTTTAGCGGCGTCGAACGAAGTAGACAGTGAGACCGGTACCGACGACGCCGCCACCAACGATCGCCCAAACCCACCATTTCTTATACCACGGGGCGAACTCGCTCTTGACTTGATCGATGCTCTTCTCGGGGATACCTACTGGCTTTGTCGTCGCCGTACCGACTTCCCGCAGTACGCCGCGCGTAATCAGCTTGTCGAGAATGAGCCCCACGTCGGATACGCCAAGGCCAGCGCCCTGAAAAACGACGGGTTCGGTTCCGTAGTTCATTGTTTCCTTACCTTAGCGCAACGGGACCAAGATTCGGTAGCGATTCGCGGCAGGATCGCGCACGACGAACGTACCGGGTGGATACTTCGCCGTTTGCGCTGCAATCGCTGCCGGCAGAAGCTTGCTGATGTCCGCCACTTTCACTTGTACGAAGCCGGGGGCCGGCGTTGGTGGCGCATCGGGGGCTTGACTATAGAAGAGCCACGCCAGCTCGACGCCACTTCGCATTGCGGACGCACGTGACCTGATGAAATCATTGATCTCGTTGCCGGCGTCGGTAGCCGCGTAAATCCCGAACAGCGCGTTCTCCAAACTGACACCAGGAATGAACCCGACGAGGGTTTCTGCCGTGCCGATCAACTGCTTGATCACCGGGATGTCCGCGATTTGGCCGCGGACGATATTCATCAGCGCTCGCGTCGTCCACCAACCATTTCCAGCGGAGGTGACGCTCCCACGTGTCAACTCTCCTGTCGCCTTCACGCCGGCAAAGCGAGAATCGCGGCCAGACAACTCGTAGAGCTTGACGAGAGCCTGCTGCAACTCCTTGACGTCGACGTCCACCGCTCCGAGCGGTGCTTGAAACTGCACAGGGACAACGTGAAGCATGGTTTAACTCCCAGGAGCGAGGATCATGAACTTGGAGGTAGCGGGATCGTACACGGCAAAGCTGCCTTGGGGGTACGCTGCCACACGAACGAATTGCGCACGAACGGCCGCGACGACCGCGACGATACGGCCCCATTTGTCTGTGTCCACATCTTCATCTGTCGGTGCATCCGGCGCACCGCTTCCGATAGCATCGACGAACGCGACACCTTTGCAAATTTTGCGGGCTGTTTCGACGGCCGCGGCAACCGTAGCGCCAACAGCTGGCGATGCGGCTGCACTAATGACAGCGACCGCCGCTTCACGACGTCGCTTACTATCGGTTTCTTCGATAAAGCGGGCGCACAGACTTGTAATAAATTCCCAAGCCTTCTCGCCAAACCAAACGATGCCAGCGCCGATCTTCTGAACAGCACCTTTGACGGAATCCCACCAATTTGAACTCGGGGGGACGGGTTTGATTTCGATATACCTTCCCGCGCTGTTGTAGTATTTCCCCCACTTTTTTCCGTCTGCGAGATTCGTAAACCTCTCGAAGGGTGCATCGCCTGCTTTCAGTTTTCGCAATGCTGTCTGCGCAACAATAGCCGCCCACCCTCCTATCGTAGTCCGCCGTTCGATCAGGGTGCGCAACCTGCGAAACGCATCGAGGTCTGGGCTACGTACGCGATGATCGCGAATATATGCGAGGAAAACGTGAGGATCAGCGACGGTCCCGAGGCTCTCTTCGGCGATTCCCGCGGGCAACGATATGTCGCCGACTTTGCGTTTGATCTGCCCCAGGCTCGACTGGTCAGCCAACACCAGCTTGTTGCCGCTGAAGAGCACGATCTATTAGTAGCCTGTAACCTATGATAATGTCCAGAAGATGGCTAAACGACGGCCGACCAAAGCGCTGCGGTCCAGCGTTTCTCATGCCGGATAGTGTCCTATTTTGGGGCGCCAAGACCACGAGAGGTGTGAACCGATCGTGTGGTCCTGACTCGAACTTCGCGGGTCATAGAGGTCTCCTTACGTTGGAGCGCTTCTCGCCGCACGGCCCTACCGGCCGCTAAGATATTTAGCGCTGCGTTTTCGTCCCGGTCCATCACGAGCCCACATGGACAACGATGAACACGGACTGCGAGGCTTTTGCGAACCTCGTTTCCGCACGCACTACAAGTTTGCGATGTTCCAGCTGGATTCACCTCCACAACCACGCGCCCAGCTTCTTCCGCTTTGGTGCGTAGCCATCCAAGAAAGTTTCCCCAGCCGGCATCATGAACAGATTTCGACAACATCGATCGGGCGAGACCTTTGATGTTCAGCGCCTCGACACAAATCAAATCGTTTGTAGCGGCAAGCGCACGCGCAACTTGGATGTGGTGCTCACGCCGAATGTTTTGAATGTGTTTGTGCTGCTTAGCAAGCAGCTGTACGGCCTTGCGTCTTCTCCGTGACCGGCGCTTTTTCTTCGCCACACGGCGTTGTGTCCTCGCTAAGGCATTCTCCGCTTGCCGCGAAACGCGCGGATTGTCGAACACCTCCCCGTCACTTGTTACCGCGAACGATTTGAGGCCCAGATCAACACCGACTTCATGATTCCTCGATGGTAGCGGCTTCGCTGGTACGTCAACGCACTGAATCGAAACATACCAATGCTCGTTGACGAGCGTGAGTCGCATCGTTTTCGGAATACCTTCCATCGGACGATGGAGCCCAATCTTGATCGCACCGAGTAGTGGTACCTTCAACCGACGCCGATCAATGTCAATCGGATTGCATTTCCGAAGATCGTTGATGCTGATGGTGTTAAATCTGCGTGCACCCTTGAATCGCGGATAGCCGGGTTTGCCCCCTATCTGCACTCGACGAAAAAAGCCTCCAAATGCAACGTTGAGCCGTCGCAGTGCGCCTCGAAGAACAACAATTGGGACTCGCTGAAACTCCGGTCGATCCGCTCGAATTTCCGCAAGCACATGCATCTGCTCATACATCGACACACTGACGCGTTGCTTTTTCCAAGCATCCCGACGTTCTTGAAGTGCCGCGTTGTACAACTCACGAGTCAAAACCAACCACTCCATGAGAGTGCGGGCTTGACACCGCGTCGGCCGAAGCCGGTAGCGGTAGGATCGGTTCACGAATAAACTATACAGGATATTGCCCGATCGTGGCGCAGATCCTATAGTCTCAAATTATGCCTCGACGACGACCGGCCAAAGGGTGGGCAAAGGCAGAACCAAAAACGACCAGCTCGCGGCGAAACTTACTGAAACGCTGCGGTCGTCGGGCATTTTTAATGCCGCACGCCAAGCCGGCGCCGAAGTTCCCGATCGTCTCGGCGCGGTCGCAGACGTGCGAGCCTGATTGCCGCGGACTTCTCGCGGCGGTACGTCGCGCCGAACAATATGGCTACCTGAAGGTCGCGAAAAAAGCACGCAGGATCGCGGTCCGTCGCAGCTGCGAATGGGCCAAGTAGGGGAGTTTCTCCAATGCTCGCAATCGCTCCGGTTCAAATGTACGGCTACGACGGCTACGGCGCCGTCGCGCTCGACCCTAGCTCCGCACGTACGACGCTACTGAATTTCAAAGCGGAGCTGGATGCACTCCGCGGCAAACATCCAGCGGGCGGCGGTGCGGTCCTCTACGTCGAAAATCGATTCGATCCAGAAGAGATCGAATTCAATCCTCTGCTCCACACGGTCCTCTCGTCACAACGTGCGGGCGAAGTCGAAGTCGCGCGTGATCGCATCACCCGTGACGTCGCCGACACGACCGGCGTCGGTGAAGCAGCACTCGCCGCCGTGGATGCATATCCCCTCTTGGACGTTGGTTTCAATCTCCAAGAGCTACTGGGCATGACGACTCGGTTGCTCAAAGCGCATACCGATGCCGTCCGTGCTGGCAAGTTTCCAACGACGACGATCATCCTTACGCTGCTTGGCGTCAGTCTGATCGGCGGTCTCACCGTGTGGGGCATCTCGCGTGCGTCGAAGAAAAAGCCGAAGCGTCGAAGGTAATCAAAATGGCACGGCAAACCAAACTTGATGCTGCGATTGTAGAAGCCGACTTTCGCTTGAATTCGCTAGAGTCATCGATTTCACAAGGCCATTGTTGGGCCGCTGTCACCCGCTTAGCACAAGCGGCGGACGCGATCGGTGAAGTACGTGGTCGAATGGATATTGGTCGAATGCCTGGTGCTATGGGCAACAGATTTCGTAGCCTGACCAATGAGTTCCGTCGAACGTGTGCTCGCAAACGTCGGCGGTAGCCGTCGGTAGTCATACCGCCCGCATACTCAAACGATTTCTGTCGTCGCAGACGGCTTGGTGGTCGGAGAGGAAGATGAGCCGCGTCGGCTTGCGGCAGTACGCGCAGGGGGCACAGTAGCAACACGGGTTCTGACGACTGCAGCGCTGCCCCCCATGACAGCTGCAGTCACAGAACGTGGAGATGTGAGGCATGGAACGCCCACAACTAGCGCTCCATGTCGATGCCGTCAAGCGTCGTTGGCATCTTCTTCGAGGACGTCGTCCACCCACGACGGAGGCGTTGGTGCCTGTTCGTTTTCAATTCCCTCTTCAACCATGACTTCCGCTTCCGCCGCTTCCGCCATTTCCCATCCCAGCATCGCACCCTGCGCGTACTGCGGACGAATCTCTTCCGGAACACTACCGAGGACGAACTGCAAAAACTCTTCGGCCTCCGCCTTCATAACGGACACATCGATCCCCGCTGCCTTACGTTCTTCACGAATTAGCGTTGTAACTCGTGCGAGAGGTTTCGCTAGGTGCGCAAATGCACCCAAGGCGACATCATCCGGCGCGGAGCGCATAAAACCCATCACCGACACGAACATCGCCAAGACTTCCTGCTGTGTAACAAGGATCCTCGTCTGGCGATCAGCACGCGCTTCAAGCAGCGCGATCCGTTCTTCGAGCGTAGCCACGATCCTTAGACGCGACCGAGTTGCGGAAAACAACCGCCGACGAGCGCACCGCGCTCTTCAAAGTCGCCGACGAACTCCAACCGAATGAGGTCTTCTTCGCCGAGTCGATAGACGACGTCCGCGATGAGGTGCGTCTGCAGAAAACCGAGGTAGTGCGCGCGTTGCTTGTGCATACCGACGTGCATCTCGGCCTGTTCGACGTCGTATTCGTCACCATGCCGCGGGTGCAGACCGCCGCCGCGCGTGATCGAATCGTGGACTTCGCCGCGCGCCGCTACAACTGCCTGCAGCTTGCCGACGCGCTCTTCCCACTTGCCGACCTGCGTTTGATGGTGCGCGATCTGCTTGTCGATGTGCACGTCCAACTCCGACGACGTGATGTCTACCTGGAACCCGTTGATGATGTTGCTCATGTCGTTGCCTTCCTTAGAGAGTGAGATCTTCGACGACGTAGTCGGCCGAACCCTTCATCAGACCGATGGCGTGCTCCGCGTTGCCCTTGCTGCTGTAGCCCTCGGTCGTGCAAATGATCTCGCCGTTGGCGGCGACGAGTCGGACACGGTGTTCTTCAACCTTGTCCAGGAACAGTTGAAACTTCGGTTTGCGGTCGCTCATGGTGTGATCCTTTCAGAGACTCTCGGATGATTCAGGCGGCTCTTCTTCGTCCGGTTGTGCCAACGCAGTACTGAGGGCTTCCATTGCCCGTTGGGCCTTACTGCGCGACAGATTCTGGATGCGTTCGATGTCGAACGTTTCCTCCCAGCCGTCGCCGCGCCAATCGTAACCAGATAGATTCAACTCGACGCGGATGTCGTCCTTTACGCTTCCGTAAATTCGCAACTCCCACTGAGTGACTTTCTTCATGGCAGCCAACCTAAACATCACCGCGCCAGCTGCCAACCTCGCACGACGTATTTTGTAGGAGCTGGTTGTACATTCCGACGAGGCGAGGCTCGAACTCCTGCGCGCCAACAAGACGCACGACAGGTTGAAACGCCTCCGTTGCGATCACCGTCGGGGTGTCCTGGATCTGCATGAGGTCGGCCAGCAGATTCTCCTGATTAGCGTCGACGAAGCGCCATCGGATGCAGCTGCCATAATGGCCGCAGATCCGTTCTGCGATCTGTTTGACTTCGCCGCAGGCCAGGCATCCATCCTGCACGAAGATGAGGACTTCGGTGAACACGACCTATTCGTCGTCGTCGGGCGCGTCAGGTTGGATCGACTCGATGCCGTTGACGCTCACTTGTCGACGAAGCTCACGAATGGCCGCAGCACACTTGACGCGGAATTCGTTCGAGGCGGCCGGTAGCAAGTAGTCCATCAGATCGGCAAACCGCTGCTCGCCGATGAGCTTGAAGGCCGGCACGTCGATTTGCTTCTCGGCAATCTGATGCTCCGCCATGACGATGCCGACCGAGACCCCCTTGACGGCCTCGTCGCTCTCGGCTTCCTTCACGACGTACTCACGGAGTGCCAACACTTCTGGATAGGCGGCGGTGAACATCTCCTGTTCCTTCGCCTCGGCCTTCTCCGCGGCCGTCGTCGCTTCGTTGGCGGCGTTCGTGATGTCGTTGATGACGTCGGCGTGTTCTTTGACAGCCTCGGTCGCCGCTTGCTGAGCTTCCTCAGATTTTTGCACCGTTTCAACCGATGCATTCTGCACCTGGGCTTGCATCGCCATCGCCTGCGCGTGCGCCTGTGCTGCAGCTGCCTGCTCGCGCATCACGCGCTCTTGCACTTCCATCTGCTTCACCTTCGCGTTGGCGATCTCCGCCTTCTGCTTCGAGACAACGAACTGCTCGATGACTTCCTTGGCGCCGGCCATCCCTTCGCCGATGAGCGTAGCAACGGGCGACCCTTGCTGCTGCATCATCATCTGGTTCATCATTTCGAGGCTGCGCATGCCGATGCCGTGCGCACTGGAGTAGGCGTCGGTGATGTTCTTCATCAGCTGATCGCCGCCCGACATGTCGCGGAACATCCGCGCCATCTCCATCGACTTCACCGCTGCCTCGGCCGCGCGCGCCGCCGCATCCCGCTGCGACTGCGCAAGCTCGCGCGTCGTCTCGGCCAGCATGTTGCTCATCGGGTTGTTGGAGAACTGCTGCGTCATCATCTGGAACGTCATCTCCCAGCGACGCGACTCAGCCTCACGCGCTGTCCGCTCTTCCCGACGACGTTCTTCCTCACGACGAAATCGCTCCTCGTCTCGGCGTTTGTCTTCGTCACGACGTGCCGTTTGGGCTGCCGTCTGCTGCTTGGTTTGTTCGTCACGACGCCGCGTTTCTTCTTCCCACCGACGGCGGCTCTCTTCGTCGCGGAGACGTTGACCCGCTTGCTCACGCTCACGATCCTGGTCCCGCCGGGTGCGTTCGCGTTCCCGCTCCTGCTCTTGCTGCTGCATCTGGAGCTTCATCATCTCCATCTGAGCGTCGGGCGACTGCTGCTTCTGCCCCTCGATGGCACGGCGCATTTCCGCCAGCTCAGCAACGTGCCGGGACTCGGCCGCTTCGCGCTCACGCCGGTGCTCCGAGGCCTGGGTCGCCTGGCGCATCTGTTCGACCTCACGCCGCAGACCGTCCTCTTTCGATGTAGCAGGCTGCTGCGGCTGCTGCAGGTAGGGGTTGTAGAACGGCTGCTGCTGCTGGAAGGGATATGCCATGGGCATCCTCGGTGTGGAGGCAACCCCGGGCTGGTAAGGCTGCGGTGGCGGTTGCTGCGGGGGATACATGTACTGCGGCGTGGGTCCGAAATTCCACGCCGTGCCGGGCGCTGCGACGCCGGGCGGCATACCGCCGTTCTGCGGCGCCGATGCCGCAGCCATCTGCGCGGCGGGGATCTTCGGCGGGAAGAACTGCTCCGGAAACGCGAACTTCCACGTGAACGACGTCCCCCGCGCGCCGGTCATCTCCGCCTCGTACGTACCGCCGCCAGCGATATCGTTGAGGATGTGCTGCTCGATGGCGGCGGCGTCCTCCTTCGACCACGACGTCTGCGGCAATGTGATCGGCATCTTGTTGCCCGACGCGCGATCAACGCGAACGACTCGAATCACGATCGGCTCCGCCATCTTCTGCAGCGCCGCGAGATCGAACTGGTTGGGCTTTTTCGCAGGAGGCATGGAATCAACATAGGTACACAGCACAGTAAACGCAACAGGCCTCTTGACCGATTTGGTCGCGTGCGTAGGATGGACGCATGGCGAACAACGAGGACCGCTACAAGAACTACCAGGACGGCCAAGTCGCGATCATCGTACCCGGCATGGTCGACCGTGGCCGAAGGTGCCAGAATTGTACGAGCTGGGACAGCGGTGCGAAGGCACTCGATCACTACGAACAACGTCGACTGATCGACATCCAACACGACGCAAAAGCGCTGCTCGAACGCGAGGGCGTGGACCTTGCACAGGCCGCACCAAAGCGCCTCGGCGACCTCGACCCACACATGCAACAGCTCGGGGCCAACATCAACCTAGGCGACCAATACGTAAAAGAGGGCGTCCTCGGCGTTTGTGAGAAGGACGCGGCGCCCGGCGACTTTGTCCACGCCTTCTTCCTGTGCGACCAGTGGAATGAGAAGTTCAAGCCCGACGGCGCCGAGAAACTGGATCTCCTTCCACACGAGGCCCGCATCGAAGCGGGGCTCGATGACGAATAGGCCGTGGACGTCGATGTTCCACGAATCACATTCTGCAGCAGCTGCAAAGAGAACCCACCACGCGCCCCTGACCAACGCTATTGCAGTGGTTGCCACGCGGCGTACATGCGCGCGAACCGACCACGCTACAGCCAACTACCACCGTCGCAGCGCAAGAAGGCCAACTGCCGTTCCTACACCAACGTTCTCATCCGGCGCGGCGTCCTGAAACGACAACCCTGCGAAAACTGTGGCGATCCGAAGGTCCAAGCCCACCACGAGGACTACGACAACCCACGAGATGTCCGATGGCTCTGCCACAAGTGCCACCATGACGAACACACTAAAACCTGAAGAGTTCCGACCACTCACCGATGAAGTGTCGTGCCCGTTCTGCCCCGGGTCCTTCTGCGCGGGCACCGACCGACGCGGCGACCCCGCGGTCATGCACTCGATACCGTTCTGCACGACGTTCGGCGAATGCGACATCGACGAGTTCCTTATTCGCGCAAGACACGCTAAAGGACGAAAAATCACAACACCAAATTAGGGGTAAGCAATGAAAACTGCACTCGATCACCAAAA
>SDBV01006987.1_pt1 | contig 15506 bp, 21 predicted proteins | sample 2277081 | NCBI WGS metagenome assembly SDBV01 (sample SAMN10402039, study PRJNA504765) | marine sediment metagenome | isolation source: marine sediment core GS10_PC15, 223 cmbsf | place: Arctic Ocean: Southern Knipovich Ridge | collected 2010
TTTTCATTTTTACAAACTAAAAGACATCATTTACAACCCTATACAATTTAGTTTTTCTTACGATAAAATTAGCAATATCAGAGTAAAAATAAATTAAAAGGCCAATGGACAATAAAACAAAAATAATTTTATCAAAAATCCCAAAATTTTGTTCCTTGCTTACTAAAAATAAAAAGTAGACCAAAGAAATTATTAAAATATTTGCTTTATTAAGATTTCTTTCTTTGTTTAATCTTCTTGTGATTTTTTTATGATCCTCTTTGGACAATACAATTAAATTATTTGGAGAGAAATTCAATTTATCTCCATCAATATGGTGAACTTCTTCTCCTTCTCTGAAATTATCTCCATTCAAAAGATATTTCTTGGCAATGAATCTATGAACATATTTTTTAGAGTCTTTCCAAACAGGATAATTTTTCTTGTTCAATTCCATCTCTGAAAATTTTGGATTTTCTTTGCAATAATAATATTTTTTATTTCTTTTCATCTTATTTTTTCTCCTCTAACAAACCAAGAACCACGAATAAGATCATTAATGGCCAAGACATCCACATCATTACAGATAAAATTCCATCTCTAACGCCAAAATAAACGCTATCGTGATGAGCACTTATCCCAGAAGTGATTATCATTGGTATTAAGAACATCATTATAAAAATAAAAATACTTGTTGTGAAATATTGGTTTTTATTCATATTTTTTATAATTATTTACTCTTTTAATAATTATCTTTCACAATCCCTTAAACAATATTTCAAATCATTATGGCATTTGTCGTAACTATTTATTGATAAAGACCTAACTCCTGCAAAATTTACTGCAAAATCGTCTGCACAAAATTCATTCTCATAAATGCAAGAGTCTACACAACGACCATATTCATCATTATTATTAGAAAATGGATTCCAATAAAGTAAAACTACTATAGCAATAATAATAATAATAATAACCCGCAATCCTATCTTGTTTTCTTTTGTGGTTAGTTTTTTCTCTTTCCCCTTTAATTTGTTTAGCTTCTTCTCTTTTTCTTGCTCTTTCATGTGTTTTATTTTTGAGGGAGAATGATAACACTTTTCACAATATTCTCCATCAAAATCATCATATCCTTCAAAAATTCCTAACTTCTTATTACAATTCTTACAATTTCCCATAAAATAATAACTTATTAGATCCTTAAAAATGTTTAGAAATATTCCAATAGATAGTAAAAAGGGCGAAAGGAGTAATCAGTTCATGAGTGTTCGGGTTAGCATTTATTATTTAAGAAAAATCAATAAACCCCGACCGAGCAGAATCAATTTTGTCTAAATCAAAATTCTATGAACTTTGGAACATACAAAAAAACATTAAATAAGTTAAATCATAAAAAGTAACTAATCCCTATCTGGGCGTTATAACCTTCTTAAAAATCTTTAAATATAAACACCCATTTTTTACCAGATTATATTTGATTTAAGATGCTTTCTCTTCCAGCAATTCCCTTGCCCTATTCCTTCTGTCTGTTTTTCTAAAGCTTGCAAAAAAACAAAGACTTAATTCAGCTTCATTCTTTAGTTTTTTATAATCCATTGATTTTAGTTCCCTTTCTTCAAGTAATTGACGAGCTACACTATATTTCACTTCATTTGATTTTAGGGTAAACCCATTTAGAAATTTACCAATAATGTTTCCTTCTTTATATGATTCAATATATCCTTGAAGATAAGCTTCTGGCTGAGACTGAAGGCTAGCTCTTTCCTGACTATAGGCCTTACTAACTTTCTCTGTTGCTTTTCTCATTATGTGTTCTGATCCTTGAAAATTCATTTTTTCTCCTAACAATCTCTAGAAACAATAACTTTTAAATACTCCTCCCCCCTTGCAAGGTAGAAGAATAATATGGAAATTAAGCAAACTTTGAAAGATATTGGTTTAACCAAAGGAGAAGTTGATGTTTATTTGGCCTTGCTTGAACTTGGATTATCAACTACTGGAAGAATTACTAAAGAAGCCAATATTTCAAGTTCAAAAGTGTATGAAGTTTTACAGAGATTAATTAACAAGGGGCTTGCTTCATATGTGATTGAGAATGGCAAGCACCACTATTCTGCTACTCCTGTAAGGAGATTAATTGACTTTTTAGAGAAGAAGAAACAAGATTTAACAGAAGGGCAAAAAATAATCAAAGAATTATTGCCTAATCTTGAAGCAAAAAGAAAAAATCAGATTCCAACTGAAGCAGTTATTTATAGAGGTAGACAAGGCCCATTAATTGTTTTGAATGAATGCTTAGAAACTGGGAAAAAAGGGGCAGAAATTGTTGGTTATGGAACTGATGAAGATGATTGGGAAAAGAATTTTCCAGCTCAATTAAACGAATTTATTAAAGAATCAAAAAAACATAAAGTTAAATCAAGAATTATATTTGGAAAGGGATTTACCCCAAAAAACTATACAGCAGGGATTAGACATTTGCCTTCAGAATATTTTTCACCAGTAAGGACAATTATTTATGGAGGCAAAGTTGCTATTGTTGATTTTACTAATCCAATTACTACAATAATAATTGAGAAAGAAGAAATTGCAAAGGCCTATTTAAATCATTTTAATTTATTATGGAAAATTGCTAAGAAATAAAACGCCCTGTTTGGGCGTTGATACTTAATTTCTTAAAAAGCAGGCGAAAGGAGGGAGTTGAACCCTCGTTTCCCGGACCACAACCAGACGTCATAACCGTTAGACCACAATCGCCATTACAATCCTTTCAAATAAAAAGAATTTTTAAATCTAACTATGGATGGGAATTAAGTTCCCCACAATAAAAAAAAAGAGAAAAAGAAAATAAAAAAAGAAAAATAAATTAAATTAAAATGAAAACTGGTTTTTTATATTACAAAGTTGTTCATTTCCAGAATCATCAAGGAAGTAAACTATTACTCCTACCTTACTTGCGTTTATTATTCCGCTGTCAATATTTGATACCGTCTTTGTTACTAAGGCCGCCATGTTTCCTTCTTCAGTATGTATATAATTTGATTCTCCTGCTTCATTTGAGAAAACTAATTTTAAACCGCCAATATCATCATCTCCTCCAGCACGATTCACTGTTGCATTACATAATCCGGTGTTTCCGCCATCAGCGCTAGAAGCACATACAACTCTTGTTGCAGAGACATCAACTTCCAAACATTTTGCATCAATCTCCGCTTGTGTTACTCCACTTTGAATAAGATTTCTAACAACACCCCAAATTATTCCTACAGCAACTAGCACTAAAAGAATAATCAATAGAGTTGCCACAATTGTTGACAGACCTTTTGTATTTTTTTTAAATTTCATCACATTCAACCTCCTTTCAGATAGTAACTATGATAATTTTATGAAAGATTACTATAAAAATGTTTTTATTTATTAAATTCGTCAAGTAATCTAAAGAATTCTTTTTTGTCTAAAGTTTTATCAACTTCTGATAGACCTATATGTTCTGCCATTTTCCAAAACGCTTCTGGTTTGTATCCTCTTTTTTTAAGAGATGCTACCGTCGGCAATTTAGGATCATCCCATCCGGAATATTTTTTTTCGTTTATTTCTTTTCGGAATTTAGATGATGACAATTCCATGTCTTTAAAATGATATCTCCCTAAAAATCCTGTCCAAGGAAATTTCTTGCCCAAAACTTCAAAAATCATTTCCTGTCTTTTTGCATTATCTCTATGGTCTTTTCCTCTAATGATATGAGTCATTTTCATTTCGATATCGTCCACAGCAACACTCAAATTCATTAATGGCCAAACACGATATTTATTTTTTTGTAGAGGGTGTTTAGTTAAATTAATTCTTGCTAATGGAAAATCCCTCATTGCAGGATTTTTATGTGTCATATCGGATTTAAATCTTAAAACGGCGTCACCCTCGCCAAATCCTTGCTCACCCTTAGTAGAAATCTTCTTTGAAGATTTATCGGGGTACGCCCGTGGTGTATCCAACATTCTTTCCCATCTTTCTGAATTTTCTTTAACATTAAAATTTCTACACCGACAGTCCTGTTGGAGTTTTGAATTCTTTCTAAATTCATCACCTGAACAAGTACAAACATATGCTTTATTTATCTTGATTAATTTTTTGACATATTTGTAATAAATTTCCATCCTGCTTGATTGGATAGTGACCTTTGCTTTACCTTTGGTTAAAAATTCCGCATCTTTCTTAATTAAATCATATGCCTTTGGTTCAATATTTTCTGGATTTGTATCTTCAATTCTAAAAAACATTTTTCCACCATATTTTCTTACAAAGGCAAAACTTAAAGACGCATTAATTCCATGCATAATATGTAAAGCTCCTGATGGCGATGGTGCGATTCTCATAACTACTCCTTTTTCCGCATTTGGCAATTCTGGTAATCCTTCACGAACTTTTCTTTTGGAAATTAATTTCTCTAGTTTTTTAAATTCTTTTTTTTGTTCTTCCAAAGATAGTTTAGAAACCTCTTTAATTATTTCTTGAATCTTTGGCATGATTTCTTTTATGTTTTCTTTTTTTAATCCCTCATTGAATAAACTAGAAATAATTGATCCGGAATTTATCTTATCTTTGTACTGGATTGCGTTTTTTAGAACGTATGCTTTTATTGTTTCTTTTGGAATTTTCATAGATTAATTTAGAATCCAACATTTATTAATTTAACCTTAACAATCATTATCATTTCTCTGGTAACAATCTTCTGGACAGCAACCATCATTGTCGTCGTAAAGAATGACTTTCACATTGTAACAAATACCATCCTTACTCTCTTCAATTGTGCAACTATTTTCATCATCACAATCGGCACTTGAAATACAAGATTTTATTTCTTTTATTGAAGAATTTGCCTTTTCCTGAACTGTTTCAGCAGAAATCTTTTTTGATTCGGGAGTTTTTACTAAAAGCAAAATTGTGACGGCAATTAATAATAAAACTATCATTGCCAAGAAAAGATACATCCCCCTTTTTTTGTCAAACATTAAAATCTCCCCACTTCCAATTTTCTTTCTACAACTTCTAATCGTTGACCAATGTGATAGAGTTGATTAGATAAATTTTCCAGTTTGTCAGTCATTTCTTTTATTCTTTTTGTAAGCCGTCTTCTTTTTTCTTCTGGATTAATTGTATTTGAATAGCCTTCTGGAGTTTCTTGGGCACTAGTTTTAGTTGGAGAACTGTTATTAGCATTTCCAAAAAGACTGACAAAACCAGCGTTAGAATTTTCTGTAGTCGGACTTTCTTTAGGGATTTCTACCATATCAGATTGGATATCTTTTAATTGTGCTTTTTGTTTTTCATAATGTTTTGTTAAATCGACAAAATCCCTTTTCTTTTTTCCGAATAATCCCATAGCAAATAAAAGAAGATTTGCTTTTTAAATTTACTGTGCAAACATTTTTTAAATACACCTCACATCATATAATTATGACAACTATAAAAGAGATAATTGAGGATATTAGCCCACATTATAAGGAGAGGGCTGAAAAAGTAAAAAAAGGTTTAATAGGTTCAGTTGAAGAGGCTTCGCATACAATAGTTTATAATTCATCATCAGAAACGCTTGAACCGATTTATTTTTTTATACTTGATTTGATGGGGGATTTTGGACTTAGTACTGATAAATTAATGGATAATTTTTCCTCATCGCCTGGTTCGGGACATTTCTCTGAAATTGGTCAAAGAGCATCAATTATGCAACAGCAAGGTTCAAAACTTTTGGTTGATATAAATAATGTCCTTAGAAGCGTCCTGAATATTATTTATGATTTGAAAGAATTTAGGACAAGGTTACAAAGTTATGAAGATTTGAAATCAAAAGATCCTTCGTTTTCTGACGGAGCGAGATTGTCTTTAAAACAGGTTTGGATGGATAAAGTTGATATGCAAAAGGGAAATTCTTCCATAAAAGCCATGGCTCTCGGCCAGTCAAATTTTGTGACTTTGATTGATGCCTTTCTTGCTGCAAAAGATGAAAAAGATGTTGATAAGCTAGATTTGAATTTAATGGTAAAGAGAATTTTGAAACCAAGAATTTCAGAATTTAATATTTGGGTTAAACAATCTGGGCAAGAATTAAAGAAGAGATATGAAATTGAAAAAACATATTTGAGAACCCAAGTAAATAGTTTGAAACTTTATGCTAGATGGGCGAAACCTTATTTGACAGCTGCAAAAGAACTTGAGTCTGCTGTTGGTGGAAAAGAGCCTGCACTTGTGAAAACATTTAATACAATATTGCTTAATTTAACTCTTCTTGGAAAAAGTAAGATTGACCCAAAGAAATCTGCCATTGCGGGAGATTTGCCAAGCGATTTTGCAAAGGAAAGATTTTTGAGAGGTTTAAAAAAAGAATATTATTCATGTGTTTTAATTGATTTCAAGTTTAGAGGCATCCCTCAAAAAGTTGCACAACAATCTCATTTTACTTTTGGGGGGAGAGCGGAAGTTACATTCAGCGCGTATGCATTGACGAATGAGGAATTAAAAAATTTGGAAAAGAAACTAGAAGATTCTGATGTTAATGAAGGCTTGAAATTAATCAAAGGTATTACAGATGATAGTCTTGAGCAATTACAGGACGATATAAATTTTTATTTGAATGAAGAATCTACAGAAGAGAAAAAGGAATCCTCAGATAAATCAAATCCATTTTTAGCTTTGTTTGGAATTTATGATAAAAAAGAAAAACCGAAGAAAGTTGAAGAGAAAAAAGATGAAGTTAAGCCAGCGACTGAAGATAATTGGATTGAAAAAGAACATTTAAGACCATTTGCTGTGGACGGAGCTGTCGAGACTACTTTTAATTTATTTGATGTTTACAAAAAAGCTCACGGAATGGTGAGTTATACTTGATTAGTATTTGCTACAAATTCTGCTGACGCTTTAATTTTCCGCTTAGAGGTTGTTATTTTCACGAGGGTCTCTTTAATATTGTTTGACTATTTTTTGAATAATATTATGTATACACACTTTGCGTGTACCCCGATAAATCTTCTATGAAGATTTCTACTGAGGGCAAATTAAACGAAGTAAATTTTGGAGATATATTATTTGGGCAACTTGTTGCGAGATGATTTTTGTGTGCTTAGGATACATTTTATTGAATTGTATAATTATACTTGATTAGAAGAAATTATATACTTGATTTTCTAATTATTTTTATGTCTGAAGAAACTGAAAACGAAAAAGAGGATTTGCCTGATGAAGAAAAAGATGGCAAAGAAAATTCTGAGGAAGAAGAAGGTTCTCTAGAAGAAAAAATAGAGGATACTGAGGATGTAATTGATTCAGAGCAATTCGAGGAATTTATGCAACAACCAGTTGTAGAAAGTTTTTCTCCATCTTTGGAAAGAATAAATGCTTCTCAAGAGGGTTCGTGGAGAGTTGATAGCGGTTCTGGATTTCAAGATTTTGATGAAAAAAAAGATGAGATAAAATATTCGTCTCATAAAGGAAGTGATTTAAAATATGAACATATGGAATCTCATTCTCCAGAAAGGGTTGCGTTTGGAGAAATTAAATCTCCTGAAAAAATTTTGGAAGAGCAGAGAAATATTCATTCCCAAACTTTTGTTCAAGACTCTGGACTTCTTGCTATGAAAGAAAAACAAGAAAAAGAAATGGGATATATTGCAAATCCAGAAGTTAGAACTGAAAACAGAATTGATAATGTGAGAAAAGATTATTTACAAAAAAGTTAAATTAATAAATCATATTTACTAATAAATAAAATGGCAGAAAAAGGTGGTTATGTAATTGAAAATGAATATCAATCTGGATATAGTACTTTTGAACCTGGAAGCGAGAGTCCTTATTTGGGCAAGGGTGCTCTTGTTAAGGCCGGTGAGATGGGAATTCATACTGATCCTCGATCTGCGAATCAACTTGCACAACTTAGCACTACTTTAAATCAAGGAGTAATTCCGGTAGAAATTGGAGCTATTTCTCCGCAAATCTTTGATACAATTCCAAAACAACATTTTGAAGAAATGAAGAGGAAGGCTAAACTCACGGGTGCACAACTTTCACTCCACGCTCCAATAATTGATCCTGCTGGAATGGGAGAAAGAGGTTGGGATGAATCTCAAAGAGAATTGGCAGAAAGACAATTGAAAGATGTTGTTGATAAAGCATATTTGATGAAAGAAAATGATAGGGATTTGCCAATCACAATGCATGCTGCGAATTCTTCTGGTTCAACATACAAGATGACTCCCGAGGGGAAGAAGATTGATATGATGGTTGCTATAAATCGTGAAACAGGGCAGTTAACACCTTTGAAAGAAGAAGAAGAATATTTTCCTGGAGGAAAAGTGAAAAAAGAAATAATAAGTCCTGAAAGAAGTTTAAAAATAATAAACAGAACAGAATGGGACGGCTCCCTTAGAAAAATAGAATTTAGCAGAGAGGGTGCAGAGAGAATTATGGAAGATATTCACCCGATTTTTAAAGAACTTTATGTGCAGGCGCAAACGGGTCAACTTAAAAGAGAACTCTCCCCTGAAGAAGTTGAACAAATCAAAAGGATGAACTCTGCAAATGAATATGTCCATGAAGCAGCACTTAGTGCAAATACCGCATTTAAGAAAGCCTATAAGTTTGCTATTGAAGATAATGATACAAAAGCAATAAATCATTTAAATAAATTATCTGAACAATATGGAAAAGCACTTGGAATAAAAGGGGAGCAGGTTGAGTTGAGATATTATGATCCAAAGAATCAATCAAATGCTGTGTTTGAATTATCAAAGGGTTTGACGGCATTACAACCGAAACTTTTTCAACAAATAGAAGACTTTTCAACAAAACACGCGGCGAAGACTTTTTCAAATGTTGCTCTTCATGCTTATGATAAATATGGAAATAATGCACCGACGGTTTCTATTGAAAATTTGTATCAGGGAATGGGTTTTTCTCAGGCAGAAGCAATGGATAAATTATTAATTCAAACTAAACAAAGATTTGTGGACGAGAGAGTAAAGATTGGGGATTCAAAAGGTACTGCAGAGAGGGTGGCCGACAAAGTTATTGGAATGACTTTTGATATGGGGCATGCAAATATGTCAAAACAACATGGTTTTACTTCTAAGGATATTGTGAAAGAAGCGGAGATGATTGCAAAACATGTTAAACACATTCATGTAACAGATAATTTTGGTTATTCGGATTCTCATTTGCCTCTCGGAATGGGTAATGTTCCTGTAAGAGAAGTTTTAGAAACTCTTGAAAAGAAAGGTGTTAAAGCTACAAAGATAAATGAGGTTGGAGGTTGGTTTGAACATTTTAAAACTTCACCATTTCAATATATCTTAGAGGCTGGAGGCTCGCCTGTTTATTCTTCTGGCGCTGGTCCTTATTGGTCGCAGACGACAGGATTTCAGCAAGGTTATTCAGAAGGTTATGGGATGATGCTTCCTCCAACACATTTTCAAATGTATGGTTCTGGTTTCTCTCAACTCCCGAAGGAACTTGGAGGGCAAGCAGGACAGAGAGGGGGAATTGGCGGAAAACCTATGGAATGATTAATTATATAAAGTGAATAGACTTAGAACAAAAATGGCGAAAAAAGAAAAACAAACTGGTGAAGGTTCTTTAATTAATCACGCAGTTCAAGCAGGATTACAATCTTTAATTTCTCAACCTGGTATGCGAGAACGTGCTCCTTATATAACAAATAACTTAGATGAAAAAAAAATTTCTTTGCTTACAAATGAAATAAAAAAAGAGATTATAAAAAAAAATATTTCTGGAAAAAGACAAGCTGAAATTATTTATGAAGGTATTGCGAACTATGTTGCCTCTGGACAAGCACTAAATGACAAGGGTAAAAAAGTTCTATTAGAAAAAAGTTATGAAGGTAAAGAAAATCAAAGTTTTTTGGAAAAAATTGTGGATTTTATAAAACCAAGCAAATTTGAAGGTGAAAAATATTTTGAAAAAGCGCGTAATGCTTATGGAGATATGTACGACATTTTATCGCAAGATAAAGCAGCTCAACAGGAATTTCCAGAATTAACAAGGGCTGCAAAATCAATGAAACTTTATGGGTTTTTAGATATTGCATTAAAAAATTTTAAGGTTCATGGCATGATGGATGAAAAAACACATAAAAAATTATCGAATAAATTATATCAAAAAACATCCGAAGAATCAGTAAAAGGAATTAGAGGAATAGAAGATTATATCCTTTCAAGAAGTGAAAAGGCATCTGGAACTTACAAAGTTGCAGCTTCGATAATGGTGATTTTCGGGGCAATTTTGGTAGCATTTGCTGGAGTAAATATAACAGGGAATGTTATTGGAAATATACCTTCAAAAACTTCTGGAATTTGGGGTGGAGGATTAATTTTGTTAGGGTCAATATTATTTTTAATTGCTAAAAAGAAACATAAAAAAATAAAAGATTTTAAAAACTAAATTAACTTAATAAAATAAAGATGGTGACAAAAAAAAGTTCTAAAAAAAAGAAGGTGCATAAAAAGAAAGCTGTTGTAAAAAAACCTGCGAAGAAAAAAAAGGTTGAAAAGATTAATACAAAACATTTTCCAACATTAAAATTAAAAACAGAACATACTATTGCTTTGGATTTTGGAGTCAAGGCTGTTAGAAAATTTAAGAGTATTATTAAATCAGTTATTTTATTTGGTTCTGTTGCAAAAAAAACCCAAATTGATGGTTCTGATATTGACATTTTAATTATCATAGACGATGTTTCGATTAAATGGGATCAAGAACTCATCGCTTGGTATAGAGAAGAACTTGATAAACTTTTGAGCGCGAATCCTTACAAAGGAATGCTTCACATTAACACAATAAAATTAAGTACTTGGTGGGAAGATTTGTTGAGGGGTGAACCTGCTGTTATTAATATGTTGAGACGGGGGGAAGCAATTGTTGATGATTCTGCTTTTTTTAATCCGTTGAAAAATTTATTAGTTAGAGGAAAAATTAAATCTTCGCCAGAAGCTATTTACACATGTCTTCAAAGAGCGCCGACACATTTGGCGAGAAGTAAAGCGGCGGAACTCATGGCGATTGAAGGTCTATATTGGGCAATGGTTGATTCTTCTCATGCGGCGTTAATTGCATCGCATCATTTTCCACCATCTCCAGAACAGTTAGCTGGAGAATTGAAAGAGGCTTTTGTTAATACAGATAAATTAAAAATAAAATATGTTGAATGGTTTAGAGATTTGCAAATAATTCATAAACAAATTAATCACAAAAAGATCTCAGATTTGAAAGGTGTTGAAATTGATATGTGGCAAGAAAGAACTGAAGAATTTATGAGAGTAATGATTCAATTGGTTAAAGAAATTGTTAAGGGATGATTATTCTTTATCCGCTTTAACTAAACTTTCTAAATCTTTTTTCTTTGTTGCTTCAACTGCTTTCGCTCTTGATTCTTCAAATTTATAAGAATCCAACATTTCTTGCGCTTGAATAAAATCTTGATATTTTGTCACAGTTTCTCCAGCTTTCTTTTTATCTTCCTCGCTGAATGTTCCTTCAGGATATTTTCCATTTGCAATAAAACTTGCTTTAGAGATTATATTTTGTAATTTGCCCCAATTTTCTCCACCGTATTTATCAAAAGCTGTTTTAATTTTACTTTTGACCCCTTCTGGTGCACCAGCCAAGACTGATGAATATTCAGAAAATAAACTTGAAACATTTAATTTACCAATTTCTTTTTCATATTTGCTAGCATATACTGTTATTGCTGTTTGAATTCCTTTTTCAGAAGCATAAGCACCTTGAACAAAACCCTCTGCTTTATCTCCAAGACCCAAATCTTTCGCCAATAAATCCAACGATGCTGGGATATACTTTATATCATTTTCATTTCTTGCAAGTCTTGCAGCTACATTTCCGTAAACAAATTGTTTATGTTCAGATTTTGACATTTCTTTGTTCTTGTTTTCCATACTTATTCTATATATTTGAGCTATATAAACCTTTCTATTTGTTACCATTTATAAAAAGTAACAACTATTTCTTCTTTGGTTTCTTAGATTTATCCTCGTAAGAAGTTTTAATCTTACCAGGTAATTTTGCTTTAACTTGTTTTACTGTGTTTCTTGCAAAACTAATTCCTTTTGGAGTTCCCGTCGCTATGAAGAATATTTTTGAACCATTTTTCAAGATTGCAGCTTTTCCCATTGATTTTCCGTATGAAAGTTGCATTCCTGTCTGCATTCTATCCGCTCCAGCCCCTGTAATCATTTTATTTTCTCTTTGAATATGGTGTGGGAATGGAAGGATTTTGAAGAAATATTGTCCGTTTAATTCTTTGTCTAATTTCTTGTTTATGTACTGTCTGCATGCTTCAAGAGCGTTGTGACGAAGTTGGACTTTTTCTGTTGATACGACTGTCAATTCATGAAGGAATTTTCCTTTATCATAAAGGTCTCTTTTTCCCATTGTGAATTTTACAATTTTTTGAGGGGGAACAGTTTTAACATATGCCTTCTGTCTTTTTTTACTAACTCTTGTGAAAGGTATTACTTTTCTCTTTGAATATGCGTTTGCTTTTCTTAATGATGCCATTTTATTTTATCTCCACTTTAGTTGTAATCGCTTGTCCTGGAAGACCTTTTTCAAAGATAGCTCTAACAACGCCTTTATTTCCGTGTGGGGCTGTGATTTTTCCTTTGATTTCTTTGCCAGTGGTTGATTTCCACGAAACCTCTTTTCCGACGAATTTTTCAGCCTCAGCTTTGTTTGAAACATCCGTTATTTCAATCAAAAAATGTTTCTCATGAATTGTGTGTCTTCCGCGCCTAAATTGTATAACTTTTCCATTTACCATGATAATATCAATAAAAACTATTTATAAAGTTTTAGTTTTCGAAACCAATTATTTTCAAAGAATATTTCGCTTGATGAAAGATTGAATTGTTTTTTTAAATCTTCCCTAATTTTTCTGGTTTCTGTTTGACTCTTTGTTCCAAAACGATAATAAATTTTACCTATTTTTTTCCCATCAAATTCATTAATTATTAGTCCCAAACCTGATCCTTTCAAATGAGAATTTTCTTCACAATTTATATAATTAAAGATACCAACTTTTAGATTTTCATCTTTCTTAGAAAAATTAAATTCAAAATAATATGTCTTTACAGGCCCAAATTTAAACATCCTTATCATATCTTTTATTTAGAACTTGTTTTTTTAAAGTTTTACTTTTCAAATACAACAATCTCTCTTCCGACAATTTGGTTATGTCTAAATTCTGGAATTGGGAATCCTTCTTTTAATCTTAAAGAAATTCTTTTAGATATTTGTTCAAAATTACAACCGACCCTCTTTTTTCCAATTCTAATAAGTGGCGCGGTAAAAGCGATTTTTCCATCAATTTTATTTTTTAGATTATTTATGACATGGACCATTAAATTCTCGAATTTCTTTATCATCTTTTCCGCTTTTTCTTTTGTTGGTATCTTCTTTAGAGTCTCTCCAAAATCTGGTTCAGAACTCATTCCAGACACGTTTCCAAAAGATGCTTTTGAAGAATCCTCGTTTATTAGTTTGTAGTTTTCTTCTGAGAATTTGAACCATTTTAAATTTGTTTTCGCGCCCTGAATTGCTTTTTGGTCTTTATCAATTCCTATGACTTTTATTTTTTGTAATAATGCTTCTTGAAGTATGACTCCTATTCCGCAGAATGCGTCTAGCAAAGTTTCTCCATTTTTTACTTCAGATAAATTTATTAAAATTTTTGCTAATCTCGGAGAAATAGAAAGAGCTTCTCTTCTCACTGGTTTTTTTATGTCTCTTTTTTCAATGCTTTCATAATCGCTTTTTTGAATGATTTTTCCAAAAAAATTGTCGAATACAAAATATTCTTCATTAATTAATTTTGAAGAAAGACTTTGTGCTTTGTCTCCGTTCTGGAGTTCCATAAAATTCTTCAATTTCTTTTCTGTTGATTTTAATTTTTCAGAGCGAAATCTTTTTTTCAAATAATTAGAAACTTCATCTTCTTCTTTTGAATAATTCCATAAACAATAATTAAATTTATTTTCTTTGCCCATGTAAATATCTGCTTTTTCTAATTCGTCTATTTCTGATATTACTTTTCCTATGGAAATAGTTCCTCCTAATTTGTCAATTAATTCTTTACTTATTTCTTTTTCTAATTCGATTAAAAAACCATTTGTTATTAGTTTTTGACTCAAAATCTTATTTTTTTCTTTTGTAAAATATGATTTTAATTCCATTAGGGAAAGTTCAGGATTTCTTCCTAATATAAATAAATATTTCATAAAATGAGGTATCGTCTTTAGTAGATAAATGTTTTTATATTGAAAATTGGTTGGTAACAAGTTGCTAAAATAACATAATCTTCACCAAGGTTTACAATGTTCACACCCAGCGGGTGTACCCCGAAAAATCTTTTACAAAGATTTTTACAAGGGGCAATTTTTCCGATGACAAGAAGATGTTATCAGTTAACAGATTTAATGCAATGAGATAGAATAGTGTTTTGATAATAGCAGAACAATAATTAAAAAGCCTCGTGGAGATAACAACCTTTTTTAGCGGAAAATTTGCCCTCAGTAGAAATCTTCTACGAAGATTTATCGGGTTACGCACGAAGTGTGCGAACTCAGCAGAATTTTTAGCATTTAATTAAAATTACAAAACGATTTCAAAATCTTTTTAAGCCGATTGCGGAATTGTTACAGTTATTTCTTCTAAAGAATATTTCTTTTTATTGGTTTCTAGGTTATTTATCCTTTGAAGGGCAATTTCTTTTTCTCCAACCAATTTTTTTCCATCAAAATATTTATCACTTTTTTCACAATACTCAAAGGTGGGATAACCCATTCCTTCTTCATCATCAATTGTTTTTATTATTAGAGTTCTTGGTCTAAGATGCTCGCCTTCATGTTCCGGACATTTTCTTGGAATATATCTATAATCTATCATATCTTGCTTAGTATTTTTTTCTTTTTAAAGATTATTGCATTACAAAACGATTTCAAAATCTTTCAACTCTTTTTTAAGAACCTCAAAAACTTTGGGGTTAATTGCAATTTCCTAGTATCGATTAAATCGATCTCTAAGTTATATTCTTTAAATGCAGATATTAATAATTTCTCATCTTTTCGGATAAGAGAATGTAGGAAGCCGATCATGGGACAATAATTTATTTATTTTTTTGGCAAAAAAGATGTGGTAGAACTATTATTGACCCCAATCTTCTGCTTCCATAGGTGCTTCTTGAATAAGAATAGGGTTAATTCCAATTATTTCATATTCTGTAGTACAATCAAGACAGTCAACTAGTTCATTTATTTCAACATTGGTCTCCAACTCTATATTGGCACCACAAACACCACACTCAACAAGAATTTCTTGGGTTATCATAATTATAACTATTTTTGTTATTTATTAATACGTAGTGTTATTATTTTTACAATTATTTCAACATTTGTTATTTTTTATTTTTCCCTTCGTACTAATTTTTGTAATGATTTCATTGCTTCAGGAAT
>SDBV01006988.1_pt1 | contig 15503 bp, 12 predicted proteins | sample 2277081 | NCBI WGS metagenome assembly SDBV01 (sample SAMN10402039, study PRJNA504765) | marine sediment metagenome | isolation source: marine sediment core GS10_PC15, 223 cmbsf | place: Arctic Ocean: Southern Knipovich Ridge | collected 2010
CCCCCACGGCACACTCGACCTGGCCGGAGTGATCTTCACCGACTCAATTGCTGCAGAGGATCGATCCGAAGTGGTGGTTAGTAAAGAAACGAATTGGATTCTGCTTGACTTCACCCACCGGGGAAATCTCTTGAGCGAGCAAGACCTAGAACCTTTGAGACGTGAATTTCAATCTGCTCGGATTGTCTGGCTGCTCTCGGGATTGGGTGATTCTCTGTTCAACAAGCTCCATGGTCGTGGCGTGCGTATGTGCTGGCTGCCGGTAGCGCGCAACGCGGAACAAGAAAAGGCGACTCTCACTTGGCGAGCATCAGGATGGGAAGGAGATCGCGCTGACGTCGATCGGCTAATGGCTCTCATCGACGAAGCGCGACGGGACGCGCGAAGGGCCGATCAGCAAGAGGGCTGGGCGGCATTTGGTCTTCTGCGCGTGGCGATCTTGATCATTACGTCTCTCCCTGTTGCACCCCGCTTCTATGACGATGCGGCAATTGAGTATTTCGGTTCGTTGACTATCTCCGAGTTGTTGGACCTGCTGCATGACACCGAGTTGAAGATCGCCTCTGCGATCCCGTCGCTTGCCCCGACCATGGAAGAAGCGCACGCGATTCTATCCCATCTGATTGGGCAGTTGACGGACGACAATGCAACGTCACGATTTCTGCTTGACCAAGTGGAGAGCGGCATTGCTGAGAACCGATCTGTCACCATTGCTGTGCAAAACCGGGTGATGCGAGCGGCGACCGAACGGTTCTTGACCGAATCACTTGATACGGATCTCGGTGATCTGCTGTCGCTGGGGGTGCGCATCGAAACCAAACGGGATCTCGCCCATGACCCGACTGGTCACGGCGTTCATCTCCTACTCTGGACATGCTACAGAGGACCGGAAGATCTCGACAATGCTCTCAGGCAGAAGGCCGGGTGCACAACGTTTCTGCTTTCGCCGGTAGAACGCGCCATTGCCCGGCGAGATCTCCGCCGCTGGCTGAACCGCGCGGAAGTCACATCAAACGATACCAAGACACTGGTTAGAACGATTCCGGAGGGAGTTCAGAAACTCTGCGACCACGTACGGCGGATGAGCCGGCAGCTCGAACTGGAAGAGCGCCTCCCAAGCCCTGAGAGCCTCCAAACGCTCCTTGATGGTTTGGCGTCCGACACCGGTGAGCGCATTACCCATACATCATCCGTGGTGCCGTCGCGCAAGGGCCGACGCGAAGCCTTCCGGGTCTCCTTCGCGGAGAACAGAATCGCGTACTTTCCGCCGCGATCACTCCTCACCGTGCTGCGTGGCACGGCATTGACCCCTAAAGAAGTGACGGTTCTTGAGCTCAAGACCGAGGACCAAGTTGTGTTTGTTGACCGCGGAGTCGGCACCAGCCTATACGAACTCATCCACGAACACCTCGTCCGGTCGCCGGTGTTGGGACGCGCTGCACAGATGACAAGACTTTGGCAGAGGGCGATTGCGGCCGCGTTTCAACGTGCAGCTCTCCCTTATGAAGAGATTTTGAGCAGGATTCGCGCACAGGGGTCAACGATAACCCACCCACAGACGGTCCGCGGTTGGGTACGCGGGGCTGTCTTGGGGCCGAGGGATTTTGACAATATCGACCGGTTCGCGGATGTGCTCGGTATTGCCCGGCGGGACACACGCATCATTCAGGAGGTAAAGAATAGCATCACTGCGCTGCGAGGAGTTCACGCACGGTATCTGAAGATCGTGATTCGCGCGGTTCTCGCCGCCGGCGCGCATACTCAGCTGTCCGACGCCGAAGAATCGTTGCTCGATGAGTATGGTCTTCCGCTCCAGGAGCTGCGGGCAGCTATCTCGACGCTCACGGTGCGGGCGGTAGCCCGCGGACCCGAAGAGGTTCCGGCCGGTCACATCGGGGTGCAGTTGGAGAGCAGCAATGATTCATGAAGCGCTAGTACATCACCTTCGCAGTCGGTTGATCGAGCGTGCAACGGGCAGTTCAGAAGAGACAATCCTCGACAACCGACCGCGGGATGTTCTCTTCGCAGGCTGCTTGACGCCGCGTCCCGACGCCGCTGAAGACAATCTTGAATCGGCAGAAGATTTTTTTGCTCGGCTCGCACCCAGCGCAATCCAACTCCGTTTTCTCGCTCGGTGTGATGATGACACCATCATCTCTGTTCGACCCCACCTTCAGACGTACCATCGGATCATTCCGCCATTTGAGGCCCAGCTTCGCCGTACCCGTAAACAGGCAGATGGCCGTCCACTCGCGGACAAGCTGATCAAAGCGTACCGAAGATGCATTCCCGAACTTCCCGAATTGACGGAGCGAGCGGCATGCGGTGATCGGCCTGCTCAGTCGTTGGCAGAACCGATTAACACGGCGGTCCATGAATGTGTAGCGACCGACACTCACGCCCTGCGCCTCATGAAAAAGTGGCAGGTGCCGGCCTCCGAGCTCACCGGCGCCGATGTCTTCTACGATTGGTGTGGGTCGGGTGGCAGTGAAGTTGTACCCCCGCACTTCAGCGTCGATGTACACACGTCCGTGTCGGAAACCAAGGTTGCAGGTATCCGCGAAATCACCGTTTCGTTGGTCAACCGCTCTACTCCCAACGAGGCATATGACAAAGATGAATATTGGGATCAATCCGTTTTTGATGTTGCCCTGGAGATCCGTCTCGATGAATCCGCGCTCATAGAACCATATCGGTTTACCGAACTGCCCAACTCGTATCGGTTCGACAGGCGTCAGTGGGGCAGCGGCACGAACTGCGTCGCAGAGATGTCCCCTGATCGCCACAGTATCCGAACCAGAACAGTTCCAACGTTCGAACAGCCGACGCTTGAGCACCGCGAGCTTCCGAACATCGACCTCCGCTTCCACCGGATTGCGGAGGAGCCGCTCGAGGAGCTCGGCCGCATACCGGATGCCATGCGTCTGTACCGCGAGGAATCTTGGCTGCCGGTTCGTGATCGACTGGCCGAGAAGGAGGGGGGCGGGCCGCTGTCGGATGACTTCGAACGCGATCTCGCGGACTTTGAACGAGAGATCGATGAAGTCGAAACCGGCCTGGCTCTACTACGAGACCCAGAGCGGAACGATCTGCAGCGCGCGTTTCGGTTAATGAACGAGACCTTCGCCCGGATGCGACCGGACAGGTCATGGCGGCTGTTCCAGATTGTCTTCATCGTACGGAACCTTCCGGTTCTCGCCGGAAGAGAGTGGCCGGACGTTGATATATCGGACGACGTCGAAGTCCTATGGTTTCCCACCGGTGGTGGAAAGACGGAAGCTTTCCTCGGACTCGCAGTTACAGCACTTTTCTTTGATCGCCTGCGGGGTCGGAAGCACGGAGTAACAGCCCTCATCCGACTACCTCTCCGACTCCTTTCTCTTCAACAATTCCAGCGCGTGGTCGAGGTGGTCACGTTTGCCGACATGGTGCGGAAAGCAGAGATCGGCGGGCGTGCATTCTCCGTAGGGTATTGGATCGGTCGCGGCGGGTCACCCAACAAGGTCGAACCGTACGAAGCGGATCGCTGGGAACAGAACCCTGCCGCGTGTCAACAGTTTCGCAAGATCAGGAAATGCCCCTACTGCGGCGGCGACGTACGTCTTCGGTTCGATCGTTCTCTGTGGGCGCTCCTTCATCACTGTGACACGGGAATATGCGGCCGCGACGGAGATCTGCCTCTCTACATCGTCGATGACGAGATCTATCGCTTCCTGCCATCCGTTATCGTTGGGACGGTCGACAAACTCGCCGCATTCGGATTCCAACAGCGCTTCGCCAACCTATTCGGCTGGCCGGTGGCTAGATGCGAGCAGCACGGGTTTACGCCGAGAAACGAATGTCTTGTGCCTGGTTGCAACCGTTCGGTGGAGGCTGTGTCGCTCAAGGACCCTGTTCCGTCCATGCACATTCAGGACGAGCTGCACCTTTTGAAGGAGGACCTCGGGGCTTTTGATGGTCACTACGAGACCGCCCTCTTGGAGATGCAGAAACTCGTCCCCGGTGGCAGGCCTTGGAAACTCATCGCGGCGACCGCGACGATCGAACAGTACGACTGGCACGTAGATCATCTCTATTGCAAGCCGGCCAGACGTTTTCCGTGTCCCGGTCCGTCGTGGAAGGATACCTTCTACGCAACAACCGTTGAACGATTGAGCCGCGTCTTTCTCGGGTTCCTCCCGTTTCATCGATCCCACATTAATGCGATGATCAGTGTCCTCTGGCACTATCACCATGAGTTACTCCGGCTGCGTCGGCAATTCGAGGAGGATCCGGCGACTCTCTTCCGGAAGTTGGGCCTTTCTCCTACTACGGCACCGGAGGATTTCGAGGCAGCACTCAGGGATTATGAGCTGTCGCTCATCTACGTCCTGACCCGCAAAGCCGGCGACCAGATGGCGGAGAGTCTCACGACTCAGGTTGCAGGCTATCTGCGCGACGAAGGAGAGGAGCCGCTAGCCATACGATCACTCACCGGTCAGAACACCGGTGAGGAAATCGAAGCCTTGCTCGCGGATATCGAGCGGAGCGCGACGCGTCCTCCCGGCGAAGCCCCGATCGTGGACGCCGTTACCGCGACCAGTATGATCAGTCACGGCGTCGATGTGGAGCGCTTCAATTTCATTGCGTTCTTCGGAATGCCGCGCCTCACTGCAGAGTACATCCAAGCATCAAGCCGTGTCGCACGGGCTCACCCCGGCTTCGCCGTGACCGTGTTCTCACCTGCACGGGAACGCGATCGCAGTCACTTCCATCTGTTCCCGAAATACCATGAGTACTTGGAACGCCTCGTGGAGCCGGCAGCGATTAACCGCTGGGCCCGATACGCCGTTCGCCATACACTCCCCGGCATTTTCATCGGCTATTTGATCAACGTCTACGGCCGACAGACGCATCAAAAGCTCTACATGGAGAACCAGCTTCACGCTGCAATCAACGACGGTCTTATTCCTGTTGATGAGCTCATTGCCTCCATACAGGCCGCATACAGAGCAGAACTGCAGGAGTCCGGGGTGGTTAAGGAACAGGTCAGGAAAGGCATCGAACTCTTTCTAAACGGCCTCCGCCCCAACGCGCGCCGGATGATCTGGAAACAGATCCACCCCATGATGAGTCTCCGCGACGTGGAAGAGCCCGTCTTTTTCACGCCATCGAATTACAGCAAGAACGTCTTTGACATCTGGATGACGTGGCGCAAGCGGAGGCTCGGCGATTTAGGGATCGACGATGAATGACATCGACGGTGCCGGGATCAGCAAAGACGGCTACGACGTAAGACCCAAGACGCCGCTCATGAGCCGCGGGCTCTCACAGGTCCTCTTCAACTATCTGCCGGAGCGCACGTTCGATTATGACTCGGGTGCATGCATCGGGAAGGTCTTTGAGCTCCGCATGGACGAGGTGGAAGGCATCGACAAACAGAGGCTCATTGCGACGATACAACGCTATGTCGAACGGTGGGGAGACCGGGTCGACGATTTCACTCTGAAAGAACATCTCCTGCTGTTCGGGCGACCCAAACGCGTGCTGTTCAACTTTTTCCCTCTCACATTTCAATGTATTCGCTGCGAGCGAATCAAACATTTTGCGAGCGAAAAGAGTTTTGAAAAGGCCGGAGGCGTCGGGGTATGCGTGCATTGCGGAACCGGCGTGGGATTTGAACAGATCTACCACGTATTGGTGCACGAATGCGGTTATGTCAGCGGATTGGCACCGCGCCGCTGCGATCAGTGTAACAGCAGTGTCCATATGGCTATGGATCTGCGCGGGAGCCAGAGCGCACGAGACTTCCGTTGGCTATGCAAAAAGTGCGGTGTGTCGGCAGGGCCGATACAGAGAATCTGCTCCAACTGCACGTCGTCGGGCGGCGGGAAGGGTGGCGGTCGCGGCAGCGCAAAAGCTATGATGCGAGTCATACCGCACCGCGCGAACCAGGCGTTCTACGCACATCACGTGACGGTATTGAACGTTCCCACCGAACAGACAGCACGTCTGAGGGATCATCCTCTGAGGGACAAGATTCTCAGTCGTGCGATCATCGAGGAGCGGTACGACCTGGACGAACTGCTTGAGACGGTGCGCCCGGAGGACGAATCCCGGAAAGAAGGAGAGGACACGGACCTCGAGGCACTCCTTTCGGTCGCCGAGCCCGAGGAACGGGATGACATCAAAAAATATTTCGGCCGAATCAAGGAGCTCGATAGTGAGAGAAGGAAGCAGGAGGCGGAACAGATCTCCGGGTCAGCGGACTCAATACCGGAGGAGGGTTGGTTGGAGGCCCTGGAGTACCTGAACGTTCACACACGTGTCCTCCGGTCCTGGGAGGATCTCAAGGCCGAGAACGAGCGACGAAATCCCGGCCAGGGAGTGCTCGTGGATCAGTTTAAGTCTGCGGCTGTTGCTCTCGGTATCTCTGATATGCAGCTTGTGATGAACTTCCCTGTCGTCACCGCGGTGTTCGGTTACACACGCGTGAGCTTCGAACCGAAGTCACAACTGAGGGACTCCGAGGTGCTTACCCGATTCAGAGGCTTCTCCACACCGATGACCGGACCCAAGTCGCACAAAAACCGGCGTCCGATCTTCGTGGACGATTCTTCCACCGAAGCGCTGTTGTTCAAGCTGCGTCCGACGGCACTCTTGGAATGGCTCCGCCGTCGCGGCCACGCCGTACCGGAAGAAGCCGGCGCGTCCGACGAGACCGCCCGAGCCTGGCTCCTCAAGACACTCCGCGGTGTTGATACGTTTGTGACATTCAAGGACATACCCGATCTCATTCGTGATACCTTCACGCTGGTACACACCTATGCGCACCTGACAATCCGTGCGCTCTCCAGAATTTGCGGAATCGAGAGCACGAGCCTTGCCGAGTATCTGTTTCCCCGTATCGGCACGTTCATCATTTACAATACAAAGGCGGGCAGGAATCTCGGCGGGCTTAACACCGTCTACGGTGAAATGCAGGAGGTACTGTTCGAGACATTGGGCAGTGACGTGCTCTTGAGGACGTGTGTCTATGATCCTCTCTGCATTGCCGATTGGGGTGCATCGTGTCACGCCTGCACGCACCTGGCCGAGATGAGCTGCAAGCACTACAACCGAGGGTTATCGAGAACCGTAGTTTTCGGCCACAACGCGGATGGTCCAGATGCCGGATTCTTCGCAACGATCTGAGTGCACAGTCGGCCTGGCGCTCATTGAGCACCGATGCCCCGGACTTGTGGACCAGCTCAGCGATATTCTGAAGGACCGCACGGCCGCATCAGAGCCGGATCTGATTGCGGGATTATCAGACCAACCCAAGCAGGACGTACGTGCGGCGATAGCGTGGCTCGTTCGTGCCGGGGCACTTAGGTCAAGCGGTTCTGCATCGAACCGCACGATAGAGGTTGAGTCATTTGAGAAACTGGATGTGATCGTCATAGAGGGCCGAGCAATCGCGCAGGCGATTCCGGCCCTTCGGGCCCACCCCGAGTTTCAGACCGAGCAACCCCTGGTTGTTAGTTGGCCTGGGTCACTGCCGGTGCCGGCAGAACGACAGTGGCGCAGTTCGAGGATAGTACTTCCGCGACTCATTGACGGAGCTAAGAGCGACGCGACGCTCCTGTTTCCATTCATTGATGACAGCGGGATTGCAGAGGTCGGGCCGGCGTTGGAACGGGCACTGCGGCGAGGAGTCAGACTTCATATTATGACCAGACACCTGAACGATCCCGAAAGCCACAACGCGAAGCTCGTAGAGATGCTGCGGCCGGCGGCCGGCAGCGACGATGGTCTGCTGCACACGGTCAGCCTAACCGCTCCTCTTGAAACAGGTGCAGAGCGGGAACTGTTGCATGCGAAACTTCTTGTGATTGATAACGGAAGACTGGGGTATGTCGGGTCGCTTAATCTCACCGGAAGCTCGATGGATGAGGTCATCGAGGTTGGGATAGTTGTGTCAGGGAAGTCAGCACAGTCACTGATGGAACTGATCAACGACATCCTCGCAGCGGCGACAACCGAATGAGGAACAGGCGAAGAGCCCTATCCTCCGAGGTCCGTAGGAACGGGCGGCCGGTTGCCATTGATGTCTTCTGCGGTGCGGGCGGGATGAGCCTCGGACTGCAGAGAGCAGGTATCGAAGTGCTTCTCGGCATCGATACTGATCCTGTGGCCGCCGAAACATATCGCACAAACCTGTCCGTACCCGTACTGGAGCAGGATATCCGTTCCGTAACTGCAACGCACCTTGGTCCCTTCGTGCCTAACGGCAGTGAGCTCGTACTAGCGGTGTGTGCACCTTGCCAGGCCTTCTCGAAGGTCCGTAGAGGTAAGAGACGGAGAGACGATAGACAACTCTTGCTCTCAGTGGCTCGTCTGGTCAGAAGCCTCCGGCCTGCAGGTATCATTGTGGAGAATGTACCGCCCATCGCCAGCGGTCGGCGCGCAAGCATATTGAATGCCTTCTGCCGAGTGCTCCGGGAAACCGGATACGCGTATGTGTACGGCAATCTCGACGCTAAGGATTTCGGAGTGCCGCAGACCAGGCGCCGGATGGTGCTCCTGGCCGTAAAGGGTCACCGGCCGGTGACGCTCCCGGAGCAAGGCCGCTTCCGTCCGCGCACGGTGCTCGAGGCGATCGGTGACCTACCGGGGATCGAGGCGGGTGAGCGTGCATCGGGTTATCCTCTGCATAAAGCGTGGGGATTGTCAGAGTTGAACCTAGAACGGATCCGGGCCACTCCCTTCGACGGCGGCGACTCCCGGTCGTGGAACGCTAAGCTGCGCCTGGCCTGCCATAGGAAAACCACAGGATTCTATGACGTGTACGGACGCATGCGCTGGGATACCGCGGCTCCCACCCTCACGACGCGCTGCAACAGCCTTTCAAACGGCCGGTTCGGCCATCCGGAACAGGACAGGGCGATTTCGCTGCTCGAAGCGGCGATCCTGCAGACTTTCCCGCGTCGGTACCGCTTCGCCGGCAATCAACATGAGATCGCCCGGCAGATCGGCAACGCAGTACCGGTGCAGCTGGCCAAGGTCTTGGGCCGCACTCTCCTGCGGCAACTATGAGACGCGATCCTGCAGTCGTTTCGTACAACATGTCGCGGATCAGAGGCAAGGACACTCGTCCCGAGATGGCTCTGCGTCGTGCCCTTCACGCTCTGGGGCTGCGATACCGCCTGCATGCCTCACTCCAGGGCCGACCCGACGTATTGTTTGTCCGGCCGAAGGTTGCCGTCTTTGTCGATGGAGCCTTCTGGCACGGCCGTGATCTCAAAAAGCTTGCCGGCCAGCTGCACGTCCGCAAACGCTTCTGGCTTCAGAAGATCAATGCCAACGTCGAGCGTGACCGCCGGAATGACAAAGAGCTTAAGAAGCGTGGATACTGCGTCCTACGGTTCTGGGATGACGAAGTGTTAAAGAATCCAGAAAAGTGCGCGAGGAAGGTCAAGAAGACTCTGATGCAGAGGGCTTGAGCAACCTTCCCATTGCGCAGAGCCACGGTCATCAATTTGGCCGCAAAGCTGCCCTTCGTCACCTCAAGAGGTTTCCTACTTCTCAAGGGAACCATTAAGCTGCAGTGGCCGCGCCTGGCAAGCCTACCCGCCTAACTGGCTCCGCATAAGCCGGGGCCTCGGCGCTTGATTGGAAAGCCAGGCGTTGTGCCAAGGACGTATCGGGGACTGCATTGCCACCGATGCAAACTGGCCGAGCGCAACGGCTCCGGTCAGCGAGCCTATAATGCTGTCTGGACGTCACTGTTGGTGGCGGGCCGTACCGATACAACAAGCATTTGCCACGCACACACGGCTGTGTCTTCAGTGAGCAAGAGGCGGTGAACATCCGCTTGTCGAGCAGGTTGAGGAGTTCGAGTGGCTGATAAACAATTCCGCAATATCTGAGCATGACATTCAGCAATTCCTCGAAGCACATCCCCAGTTCCTTCTTGGTATTGAGCACAAAGCCGTACATAGCCAACTCACATTAATCCGAGAGGATCAGCCGAATCTTAGACCAGATTTCTTTCTTGAACGCTTAGACGGGACGTTCTGTGATATTCTCGACGTCAAACTGCCGACCGCGAACCTGGTGGTTGGAAAGCAAAACCGACGAACGTTCAGCGCGGCGGTAATGTCTGCGCTGGGACAGCTTCGGGAGTATCGCAATTACTTCGACGACTCGTCACACCGGAGTCGGTTCCACTCCACATACGGGCTCTCTGCGTATAAACCAAGGGTTCAAGTTGTAATTGGGCGTAGCATCAACTTCCAGGATTATTACGAACGACAAGCACTTCAGGAGGAAATTAGCCATCTGGGGATTCTTACATTTGACGATATTCTTGAGAGAATGCGACAGCAGGCCAAGATAGCTCTGTGGGTTCCCAGCTAAACCATCTTGTAGCGGCAGGTTTCCGTCTTTGCTCGCCCTTGACGCCAAACGTTTTTCACCGAGGATGTGTCGGGTGTTGACCATGGCGCTGGGGGGGTAGCGTCGGAGTTCGTGATCCGTGGGTTGGCCCAACCGGGAGCCAGGCCCGGACCGGGTTCTCAATCCAGGTGGACACGCCCGAGCGGACGTGTCCACCCACTTGAGACCCGGACACGCCCGTTACCAAGACCTCGCGTGTCCACCGGGCCTCTAGGATTCGCTGAGACGTGCCAGGTACTAGTCTCGCCGCTGTACTACTTTCCCGACTGTGGTATGGTGCCAGCGGGCGCGTGCTTCGTCGGTGCCCGCCGGTGCACCCGATTTTCAGATGGGACCTGGTAGCCTACCTGAGCCGTGCCACGTCGACCCGCGTGACCGTCGAGCCGGCCCGGCGATAGAACGCCACGCGAACATTGTCTCGCTCGAGTGCCTGCCGGAGCTCGGCGGGTGCGTTGATCCGAACGATCTCGTAAGGACTAGTCTCACCCAGGTCCACCGCTTCGCCCGCTCCGGGCTCCCGAGTGGACAGCGTCACGTGAACCGCACCCGTTCCCGGTTCGTGCGCGATCTCCAGGAGGTTGATCCCAAAGCCCCCAGTACGCTGGTGCCCTTGAAACACCGCGATGACGAAGTGCTCGCTGAAATCGACGTCCGGTGCGGATCCGGTGAACCTCTCCTCCCAAAACGCAGACCAGTCGTCGCGATCACGTACCAGTTCGTACGCGAGCGCACCCGACCCGTCGAGGTTGGCTCCGGCGTACCATGCCCCCCGCGCAATCGGGTCAAATGCGAGGACGTCTCGCTGTTCGGGCACCGTCTCCTGGCTGGCACAGGCACTCTGGCACACCAGTAAGACCAGGGCGCCCGTGTGCGCGAGTTCGGTCAACGTCATAAGCGACCGCGCCACCTGGCTACCGGCGGCTCCACGCCAACCCCAGCCACTCGTAAGTTCCGTCGAATCTCCAATCACGCACCCAAGCCCGGTAGTTGCCCGTTGATGGTGCCGCGAATTCCACTATCTCGTAGGGGTTGTCCCAGCTTATCGAGTAGGCGATACGGTTCCCTCCCGGGTCGTACACATGCAGATCCAGATCCGCTTCGAGGGAGACCGTAGAGTACGACACATCGGTGTGCGCGTCCCACGCGATCACGAGTCTCACGGTATCACCTTCTTCGGCATAGAAGAAGTGGTTGTACGGAAAGGAGCTGCTGGTGAGGTACGTACCCAAATGCCAGTTCATGCCGACGATCTTCTCGGCGAGAGGAACCACGATAGTACCGACGCCCTCCTTCACGTCCACGGTCGGATTGTCCGTATCGACCGTGGCGTCGAAAACGTTGCGCACGGCGGAGGCCATCACGATCGCCTTGACCTCTTCCGGCCAGGTGAACAAGAATCCCTTCCGGTCGATCAATCGGGCAATCGCTCCGGCCACGGCGGGTGCCGCGTATGAGGTCCCGTTGTACCCAGCGCCGGGCGAAGTGATCCATCGCCCATACGTCGAGTCCTCCGTGGTCAAGATCCGCATCGCGACCGCGCTAACCTCGGGCTTTTCGCGATCGCTATGGGTTGACGGGGGATCCTGCCAGCTGGTGTTGCCGTAGATGCCATCGTCGCCATGCCACGGCGTATCGGTATCATCGATGCCACCGATGGAGAGCACGTTGTAGGCAACACCCGGCGCACCGAGTGTGGTCCCGGAGTTCCCGGCGGCGGGCGTCACCGAGCGCCACTCGTTCCATACGACATGGTCAAAATACCGCGCAATGAGATCGTGGTTCGCATTGCCCACCGGGTAACCGAAACTACAGTTGAGGACGTCGGCGTTTGCTGAATCCAGAGCCCAATCCGTGGCCGCGATGATGTCGGCGGCCGCGTATGTGCCCGCGTTCGCGCTCAATAGGAGCGAGGTGGGCGCCATCCCTCGATAGACATCGTGCCGGCTTGCGGCCACTCCGGCTGTCTGCGTCGGATGACCGAGGTTGGAATTATCAGCTTGAAACCGACCGGCAAAGGCCGGTGCAAGGTTTGGGTTGCTGAAGTCGATACCATCATCCTCGATGATCGCAACCCGCACGCCGGCACCATCGAAGCCCCCCGTGGCCCAGGCACTGCCTGACACACTCGGGATCGCCGTGTTGTTCAAGTCTTCCCCCACCCGCGCCAGGTAGATGAACTCCACCTCGGCCAGCTGGGCGGTAGAGCGAATAGCCTGGGCGTCGGCCGTCAGGAAAACGAGCGGTGCCGTCGACGAACGATACTGCGCTTGGATGCCAATCCCGGCGAGCGCACTGTCGAATCGTTGGACCAGCGCTCGGGTGGTGTCATGTGACACCTGAAGCAGCCGCCTGCGACCCGCCCGCATCCTATCCATGTCATCGCCTTCCCGAACCCGATCCGTCGCCTGCGCGCGTCGCGGCTGGGTGCGCAGCCAGACGCCTATTCTCAATTGTTGGTCTTGAGGAAGGGCGCTGAGCGTATCAAACAAGGCGGGCTCCAGGTTGCCATATCGCTGGACGAAACTGTCCCGGTCGGCCTGGACGAGGCCCACGATATCGTCGATCACTACTCTCGAGGGCGTGATGGCAATTTCGAAACCGGTACCATCGCGGACATCTTGGAGTTTGACAGCGGTAACGGTTTGGCCACTCCACCGGTAGGTAGCATCGGTCCGCCCAAGCAGCTCCAAGTCTGCGACTTGGACGTCCAAGTGTTGTGCCGCTATTTCCGTCAATTCCGAATCACTGAGTTGCCGTTCGCCAGGTTCGCAACCCGTAGCGGTTATCACGGCGACGCCGACTGCCATGAGCACATTGGCCGATGCGCTTGAACGGATCATGATCTCTCCTCAGCTAAGTGAGTGCGTGGCGGCCCACCGCCGCCTGGGGAATTTTCCCTTCCTTCTTTTGGTGTCTCACGATGTCCCGCGACCGGCGGCGGTAAGGCAGGGGATTAGCTGCACAGGCGACGACAGTCAGCCATTCAGCCGCGGGACCTCGTCCTGCTTGTTGTTCCGCAATGTGCCCCAAGATTAGAGATTTGTCCAGCACTGCGATATAGCAAATTTGCGACACGCATAAGCCGTTTTGCGACAGCGTGAACTGCGACTACGTTCGATAGATTTCAAGCAACCGTCGCCGGTTAGAGTTCACTGTCTGCATGTGAGGTCGGAACGGCGGAGGCGTGCGCTCTAAACGGGAGGTTGTTCGTAGCCAACGTGATAGCGGCTGAGACCAGGACCGTAAAATAACCCGCACCGTAACCCGCAACTTGTTGCGCCCACAGAGCCAGCACCCGAAATTTCAGGCGCAGAGACGCCGGAGGGTACCACACATGAAGCTCGGCCCATACGGACAACTACACCGGGAGCAGCTCCAACAGAGCCGGCCGGAGATGTACCGCGAACTCCAGAAGAGCGGGGAGTTGGGGAGGTATCTCCGGAACGTGGACCAGAGCGCGGACCGGATGAAGGCCCTGCTCCTGAAACAACTGGCGGAGAAGCAGCCGTACAATCCGGTGGAGTGGAACAACAGCCGGGAGGCGTGGGAGGGGTCACTGGAGAGGATCGCGGACGAGCTGGTTCTCGAGGACCGGGTCTTGGTGCCGGACGCGGAGACGCAAGCCGCGATGCAGAACGGGTACGTGGACTAAACTACCGGGTCGATGGGTCTGTGGATCGGGGCTCGACGCCGGCCGCCCCGATAGGATGAGCCGCGTTCCTTTGTAGCCGGCCGCCGCTTCCGTCCCGTCGCCGCCGGTCTCGTCGGTCGCACGCGCGGGTCGGATCGGAGCCCTCGCCCGTAGCACCCTGGACCACCCGGAACGCCGTCTCGTTGGCGTCCTCGCGGAGCTTGCCCGCGTCTTTACCCTTCTTGGGCATGACTGAACTTGTGGTGAAGCGTCGGAAGCTTCTCGTACTGACCGCCTTGCCAACCCGTATTGGAAATCTTGAAGAAATCCGTCAGTCGGCATTGTTCGCAGTGAAACTTGAATACCAGAGTGAAACCACCCTTCGCCTTGGATTTCGTCTGATCGTCATACGGATTCACCGGCTCTTCAGCGAGAAGTCCCCATTCAAGAATCCGAACGATCTCCTTTCCGTCGCATTGAGGGCAAAAGAAGTAGAAATAGTCGGCATCTGTTGCGCCTTGGAGCTTCCCTTTAGTGACGGTTTCTCCGTGATAGGGCTGACCTCTATTGAACTTCGCCATTAAACAGCTTCCCCGTGAAAGGAAAGACACCTACGCCAATATCACCGTAAATAGCCATGGGTGTCTCACAAAACACAAGGTCAGTCACGGCTCAAACTGACCCACTACCTCTACGGACACTGCCTATAGGCAGTGTGGCGCTTCCCGTAACCGAGACGCAGGCCCGTCCGCTCACCAACCTGGACGCCGAAGATCAGCCCGCCGCGTGGGAGCTGGCTGTCGAGAAGGTGGACACGCCCGAGCGGACGTGTCCACCCACTTGAGACCCGGACACGCCCGTTACCAAAACCCCGCGTGTCCATCGGGCTCCTACGATGCGCTGAGACGCGCCAGGTACCAGTCCCGCCGCTGTACCACTTTCCCGACTGTGGTATGGTGCCAGCGGGCGCCGTGCTTCGTGGATACCCCATCAGCGTTCAACTTGGCAGCGATGGCACGACGGCTCAGGCCGGACCGCCAGAGGTCGAGGATGCGGTGGACGGTTTCGAGTTCGGCGGGGACAGGAACCATGCGGTGGCGCCGGCTGCCGTTGGGGCGAAAGCCGAGCGGCGGGTGCGAAGTTGGCTGCCCGTTCTCGCGTTTGAAGGCCATGGCACTCCGCGTGCGTTCGCCAATCAACTCCCTCTCCATCTGTGCGAGACCGCCGAACAACGTCAAGACGAACCGGCCGTGCGGCGTGGAGGTGTCGAGCGACTCGCTCACGGAGTGCAGCTCGATGTGGCGGGCGAGGAAGAGGTCATCGACCAGGGCCAGCAGGTCGCGTGTACGCCGTGTGAGTCTGTCGAGCTTCACCACCACAACGTGTCCCACTTCGCCGCGCTCGCATCGCTGCAACAACTCGCGCAGGGCTGGCCGTTCAAGCGTCTTGCCGG
>SDBV01006990.1_pt1 | contig 15494 bp, 16 predicted proteins | sample 2277081 | NCBI WGS metagenome assembly SDBV01 (sample SAMN10402039, study PRJNA504765) | marine sediment metagenome | isolation source: marine sediment core GS10_PC15, 223 cmbsf | place: Arctic Ocean: Southern Knipovich Ridge | collected 2010
CATCCGCACTTATGGTGTCAACTTTTGTAAATATCTCAGCTATTTTGAACAATGTTCTACCTCATTAAAAAGAACTTTATCACCTCCGCTCGATAAGGGTTTAGATTAATTTGATCCTTCCACATTATAATCATTATAACATAAGAATTGTTTCAATTAAAAGAGTAATTGGAGTCTGTTTGTAAATTCGGCTTATTTGTCCGTCATTCCCGTAGTCTGTTGAGCGGGTCGAATCGACCCTCGTGAGATCCGACTCGGAAATCACCCATTAACTAATATGGAAGATAATAAATGGCGATCCTTATTTGCATGGTTGCGCTACCATGCAAATGAAAAATATATTTTTGACGCATAACGTATTTAATGATATGCTTGTCAGTAGAGCCTTCTGAGTTTCAATTCTATTAAGTTTTCGCATCTGTAAAATATAATTTTTCCGGGGGTAGTTCATACATAAAAAAATAGCCGAATTGCCAATGAATAAACTTTTGGTACGTTCGGTTTTTTTATATCAATATCTTAAACCGAAAAGTAGGAGGAAATCGTATTAAAAAACCTTTTTTGTCAGTATGTTTGTATTGGCAGTTTCATTTAAAAGTTACAAAGGGAGGGGTTAATGTCAAAATCTAAAATAATGCTATGTTTGGTCAATCTGTGTCTTATCCTTATGTTTATTCCCAATTCAACGGTAAGTGCTCCAGCGGATATTGATCTGGCCAGGAGTACCGGGGAAATTCGTGGGACAGTGTCTTATTGTAATATACCTAACCTGGAAGGAGTTGAGGTCTTCATACCAGGCAAATCTTTTCATGCATACACAGGACCAAGCGGTGAATTTGTCCTTAGCTATGTCCCTGAAGGAACATGGAACCTGGTCTATATGAGAAACGGACAGAGGATTGGCTCAACTAGTGGCATTCAGGTTTTCAGGCGGCAGGCGACAGATCTTAATCCTGGGCCTGTTATTTCCTGTAATGACATTGACGGGGATGGGTACAATATTGCTCAGGGAGACTGTGATGACTCCAATCCAAGGATATTTCCGGGTGCCCCTGAGTTTTGCGGAGATGGTTTAGATAATAACTGTAATGGAACAGCAGATGAGAGTTGCCCTGAATGTACTGATATTGATGGCGATGGATTCTATGCTCAGCTTGGCTGCGGATTCGTGGATTGTGATGAGACAAGTCCAGCGGTAAACCCGGGCGCTCTTGAAAGTTGCGGAGATGGTACAGATAACAATTGTGACGGACAGATAGATGAAGATACCGCTTATAATGCAGTGACATTTTATTTTGACAATGACGGTGACGGAGTCGGTACTGAGGTGACTTCTGTAACAGGATGTGTTCCCCCGGATGGTTATGTCCCGAGTGGAGGAGATTGCGATGATGCAAATTCAAGTATATATCCGGGATCGCAGGAATTGTGTAATGGAATAGATGATAACTGTGACGAGTTAATTGATAACGCATGTTCAAACCGAGTATGTACTGACTCTGAAGTTGCAGATTTTGAAGCGTGTCTGACTGAATGTACATCTTCGAGTGATATGCTTACTTGCACACAAATTTGCCTTGATGTTGTTTCAAGCTCATGCGGTGATGGAATACTTCAGCTAGGTGTATGCGTAATCGGGAACGGATGCATTGAACCTGGAAATATAGACATAACATTAGGAAGCATATGTGCTTATGATAATTGCTTTGCGGAGTGGGAGCCGGTATTTGGTAACTTTGTTCCAACTGAGTGTACTGATGGAGAGACGAGAAGCTGTGGATCGAACATCGGAGAATGTTCGCCCGGAACACAGGCATGTATAAACGGGCGCTGGGATTCAACTTGTACCGGCGCAACTGGACCTTCACCGGAAATATGCGACGGGCTGGACAACAGTTGTGATGGACAAATTGATGAAGATTGTAGTAATTGTTTTATTCAAAGTGACTGTTCTCTTGATGAACTATGTATCGATGGGCAGTGTGTTTTTAATGAAGGCGGATGTACTCTTGAACAGGCAGGAGAAGTAAGAGAATGCTCAGTTGGAAATGGATATGGCGAATGCTTTGGCACTGAAACATGTGACCCTGAGATTGGATGGTTGGGCTGCACTGCTATGACACCTTCTCCTGAAATATGCGATGGTTTCGATAACGACTGTGACGGCCAGATTGACGAAGGTGTCTGCTAATGACTGCGTTTCCTGCGGCCCTGTGCCGGATGAAACATGTGGGTGATAATAAACCATCTTTCGGAGGTTAGGCAATCAGGTGGGGAAGCATTAACTCCCATTCTTGTTTTCCTTCATGTTAAGTTGTAACTACAATAGGGCAGGGTCAGCAATGGCTCTGCCTTTTTCGTTGATATAAACTGGCAATCAGCAATTTAGGCATCCTCACGGTTTATTTATATCATGATGAACTCTGCATTTTTGTTCTGAGCAAATTTTAACAATAAACACTAGTAACCTTCACATTGAGCATCCTTTATTGATTACCGTTATATATTATCGGGTTTCAGGTCGGTCATAGATCATTTAACCCGCATATTGCATGAAGGCGGCAGAGAGCGTAATGATTTTACGAATGATAACAATTAGTTATGCAGAAAAAGCACAGGGCTTGTCCGGTTACACTTTGTGCCTATCCGGTTTCAGAGCAAATCTCGCAAAGCAGATTGCACGATCCTCCTTGAACCATAGCTACGGCTATGCTTCCGCGGACGATCCCACAATCTGCTTTGCGATATTTACTCTGAAACCGGATCCTTCATGCAATATGCGGGTTTAACTATAATTAATCGTCTATAAATAGTAATATATCGGGATACTATATAAATAAGGAGGAATAATATGATACATAAGAACATGGAAAAGGCGATAAATGATCAGATTAATTCGGAATTATATTCAGCATATCTTTATTTTTCGATGGCGGCATATTTCGATTCGATCAACCTGAAGGGGTTCTCAAGCTGGATGAGGGTCCAGACAATGGAAGAGGAGGCGCACGTCAAGAAGTTTTATGATTTCCTGTCTTCCCGCGGCGGAAGGATAGTGTTATCGAAGATTGCAGCCCCTCCTTCTGAATGGGGCTCTCCCCTGGCCGCCTTTGAGCATGTCCTGGAGCATGAGCAGATGGTCACCGGCAGGATCAATGACCTTGTCGACATCTCGGTCAATCTCAAAGACCATGCAACGAACAGCTTCCTTAAATGGTATGTAGATGAGCAGGTCGAAGAGGAAGAATCTGTCGACGGGGTGATCCAGAACCTGAAGCTGAATGAAAACAACCCCGGCGGACTATTTATGATCGACAAGGAGCTTGCGCAGAGGACTTTCGTGCCTCCGGCGGGGGTTACTCTTTAATTTAGCCGGAGTGCCGGGTTCAGAAATTTTCATGATACTCTTTAACTTTTCTGGCAAACTCCTGTGCGAACTCATAGCATGCTGTTTCATCTTCCGGGGAAGGCCTGTAAAGGACCTGCACGCCAGGCTCAACAGTCTCAAGCTTCATTCTCTTAAATTCCTCATAGGCATCCCTTACAGCGCCGCCGCCCCAGCCGTAACTTCCAAACGCACCCATTATCCTGTTTTTGGGACGCAGGCCCCTCAGATGGGTAAGAAATTCAGCTACCGAAGGAAAGAGTATATTATTAAGAGTCGGGCTCCCTACAAGGCAGCCGCGTGATTTCCAGAATTCCTTTATGGCCACACTCATGGGAGTGGCCCTCAGCTTAATAACCTTGCAGTCTATTCCTTCGTCCCTTATTCCCTGCATCAACGGAATTGTCATGCGTTCAGTACTGTGCCACATGGTATCATAAATTATCGTCACCTTCAATTCTGACTTGCCGTTTGCGATGTCCAGGTACCTCTGTAAAATACGGCCGGCATCATCCCTCCATATTATTCCGTGGTCAGGGGCTATCATGTCTATTTCGAGACCAAGTTTTTTGACTTCAGCTATTTTTGATTTAATGAGCGCTCCAAAAGGCATCAGGATATTTGCATAGTAATCGATTACAGAATCATCAAGAACGGACTTTGAAACATTGTCGGTAAATTCATCATCAAACCTCGCGGAGGTAGCAAGATGCTGCCCGAATGCGTCCTGGGAAAAAAGGAGCTTTGCTTCTTTCACGTAAGTCATCATCGAGTCAGGCCAGTGGAGCATCGGGGTTTCCAGAAATGAAAAGGTGTACTTTCCCGTATTAATGGAATCTCCGGTTTTGACGATCTTTATGTTCCATTTTGAGATATCAAAATGCCTGCCAAGGCCTTTCTGCCCTTTTTGGGTCATATAGAGCGTGGCATTGGGCGCAAGCGACATGATGCTTTCCAGGGCGCTTGCGTGGTCAGGCTCAATGTGATTAATAATTATATTTTCTATTTTTGACGGGTCAATCAGGTTCCTGATGTTCTTTATTGTATGCCTGGCAAAGTCCTGTTTTACCGTATCGACCAGCGTGACCTGTTCGTCCAGGACAAGATAATTGTTATAGGTGGTCCCGTTTGGCGTCAGATAACCATGGAAGTCCCTTACTGCCCAGTCAATAGAGCCTACCCAGTAGATATCCGGTTTAATTTCAATGGATTTCATCGTTCCTCCAGATTGCGTTATTATTTAGTTGGTCCACGGAATATGATAAGGATTAAAGTATAACGAATAAGCGTGTTCTTGTCCATAATACGTTTAATATCAACGTTTCAGTCACGGGTAATAGAAAACACTTTGGATTGTCATTCCCGTAGTCTTTTGAGCGGGAATCCAGGCTTGTCCCCGCGAAAGCGGGGAACCATTAAAATGAACTGGATTCCCGCTCAAAAGACTACGGGAATGACGGACAAACAAACCGAGTTTATAAACACGTGCTATTGCTTCATCTTATCAGGGTTTATTTGAGCGCCTCATGCACCTTTCCGACCAGTTTTGCGGAAGGGGTAAGCGTCTTGTCGCCTTTGTCCTTCCATTTGGCCGGGCATCCCTGATTGGTATGTTTTGCGAGATGGAGGTTTGCCTTGAACTTCCTCATCAGCTCATCAATATTCCTGCCCATATTATAGTAATTCACCTCTGCGTTCAGAAGTGTACCGTCAGGGCTTATCATGAAAGTCCCGCGCAGGGCAAGGCCTGTTTCTTCATCATAGACTCCGAACATTCTCGCGAGATTTCCGGTCGGATCCGAACCCATTGAATACTTTACCTTTGCAAGGGACTGCTCATCTCTCTGCCATGCCAGATGTACAAACTGCGTGTCAGCGCTTACAGTAATTATCTCGGCACCCATTTTCTTGAACCTGTCCTGCTGCTCTGCCAGAGCAGCAAACTCGGTTGCTCAGACAAATGTAAAATCAGCGGGATAGAAAAAAAGTATGGTCCACTTTTTATTTTTCTTTAGGGCCTTAAGGCTCACTTCGCCGAAATCACCCTTTGAAGGTTCATAAGTAGTCAATTTGAAATCCGGGACTTTTGCCCCGACATTGCATCCCAAACATTCACATGGCTCTGTCATTTCACCCCTCCTTATTTTAGTAATAAAAGTTAGTCGATCTTGCTGAATGCCTGCTTTTTGGCTTTGCATACAGGGCATTCATCAGGGGCACTGCCTTCGGCCGTATACCCGCAGACTTCACAGACATAATAGTCACTGTCTTCGTTCTTGCCGAGATTATCAAGCGCCTTCTGATAAAGTTCAGCATGGACCTTCTCAACTTCATTTGCTAAATTAAAGCTCCTCAGCGCGCCCTTGTTTCCTTCCTCTTCTGCATCCGCGATCATTTTCGGGTACATCTCCTTGAATTCAAAAGTCTCCCCGCCGATAGCAGCCTCAAGGTTCTCCTTTGTACTCTTTATCCCGTCAAGCTGTTTGAGATGACTGTGTGCATGTACTGTTTCAGCTGCAGCAGCCGCCCTGAAAAGCTTTGCCACCCGGGGATGTCCTTCTTTGTCAGCCTGTTTAGCAAACGCGAGGTATTTTCTGTTGGCCTGTGATTCTCCGGCAAATGCATCCTGAAGGTTCTTTTCTGATTTAGACACTTATTCTTTCTCCTTTTATTAAAATTAATATTGTTCTCTATTCCGTTACAGTAATCTCTTTTGATGCCATCCACTGCCCATGAATGTTGCACCTTTCAACCACCTTAATGGTTGTGGTCCTGTGTTTTCCGCCCTTTACAAGAGTAACAGTGACCTCAGCCTTTGTAAATACCGGGGTAAGGTCTACCCTTACATTAAAATTGTCACCCGAATGGACATCTATCCACTGGATATGATGGGCCTCCTCCATAACATGGGGAATACTCCCGACATTTATCTTTACCTGAAAAGGCTCCCCGGTCTTAACCGTATCCGGACAGTCTATAACCGGCATATGTTTCTTTTCACCTTCCGTCATGTTCGAAGGGTCCGCAGGACTATTGTTTCCGCAAAAAATTCCTTTATCAGTCATGATTATTTCTCCTTTCTACAACAAATGTTTTCAATTTACCGGATCGAACGCCTCTTTCGGCGCAGTGCATTAGAGGGTTCTCTCCCCTTTCCACCATTATATCACTCTTAAGATCAGATTCAAGCCTGCACCATATTTCCCGGCTTAAGCTTTGCCAGGGCCGCTTCCGCAAACTCTCCTACGGTCTTATTGATTAATTCTTCTTTCTCATAAAACGGAATAATATCCGTATCGCCTCTGAGGCCCTTAAGCCTGTCCGCTGTCAGGGCAATTCCGAGTTCACCGGCTGCCCATGCAGCATAGCCGCGAATTAACCTGTCCGGGTTGCTCAGGCAGGAAACAATTATCGGGGCCGCATAATCGACCATTTCAGTGTTGGCTTTCCCCATCCTCCCGGCAGCCCGTATTACACCGGCGGTAAGCATTTCTTCCTCATAAAAAGAGACAATAACCGCAGCAATGTCCGCGCATAATGCAGGATTGTTTCTCACTATCTCACCCAGGATCTCCGGAACGCTCCATCCGATCCCTCCCGACTCATCCCTTATCATCCACAACAGCCGGTTGACTGTATCCCTGACAAATTCGGGATCTCTCCCGGCTATCTCTCCTGTAATCAGACCGATGGCCTCCATTGCACGCCAGGAGATTACGTCTTTTTTATCATAAGACAGAGAAATCAAAATACTTATAATTTTCCTTTTACCGGATGAACGGTTAATCAATTCATCGTATTTCTTTTCATTTAACAATTCTGCAACTTCTTTTTTTGAAAGCATCGTAACCTCACTGCTCCTTTTGATGAGAAAAATTATTCCTTCTTTTTCATCGTGCCGTCTGAACCGCACTTCGGACATTTCTTAGGTTTGCACCTTCCCTCTTTTGTAGCTCCGCAACTGCCGCATTTAAAAGTTGCCATTACCAGTACCTCCTTCTTTTTAGCCGGATATAAGTCCGGACTTTCTAATTGGATTTACATTCAGGGCAGACACCGTAAAATTCAATATGGTTGCCCGTCAGATCAAAGCCGTCCCCTATTTCATCGGGGACACTTATCGAAAACTTCCTGTAAACGTCCACTATCTTTTTGCATTCTACACATATCAGGTGGTGGTGCAGACTCGTCTCAGGGTCATACCTTCTTCTTTCAGGATCAATGGTCAGTTCGAGCAGGTCCCCCTTTTTCTTAAGGGCCTCAATCGTGTTGTATACTGTTGCAAACGACATCATCGGGTACTTCTTTTTAACGTCCTGAAAAATGCTGTCTGCTGACGGATGGTCCTTATTTCCGTCAAGGAACTCCAGTATTGCCAGCCTTTGAGGTGTAAGTTTAAGGCCTAACTCTCTATACTTTTCCATAAATCACCTCTTTAAACCTTTCCATAATAGAAAGGTTATCACATTAGAATCGTTCTTGTCAAGGGGAAAATTAACAAATGTTCAAGCGTTCAAATGATCAAGCGATCAAGCGCTTGAACATTAATCCTTGACTATCTCTTTTCCAATGCTATCATGTTAAGAGGAGGTGGAAACATGAAAACCAGAATTCTTTTAATGACTGCATTTTTTATGATTTTAACTGTAATTGCATTTGCCATTAATTCCGATGTCCTTCCGGCGCCAAACGGTATAAAAATTCCCAATGGTTATGCTAACTGGCGCGTAATCGCACCTTCATACCGTACAGATAACAATACTTTAAGGGTAATTCTTGGCAACAAAACAGCTGTCAGCGCTGCCAGGGACGGCAGCACAAATCCATGGCCTGAAGGTACAATCCTTGCCAAGATAGTATGGAAAGACAAAACACATAATAAATGGGCTACCGCACATATTCCATGGAAATTTGTGCATGCTGAGTTCATGATAAAAGACTCCGGGAAATATGCATCAACAGGCGGATGGGGCTTTGCCCGCTGGACGGGCCTGGACCAGAAACCCTTTGGAAAGGATGCGGACTTTGTAAAACAGTGTTTCGGCTGTCATAAGCCTGTAATGGATACTGATTACGTATTTACGCATCCGGCGGAGATGCCTTAAAAGAACCGTTCAAACGTTCAAGCGTTCAAACGATCAAACGCTTGAACATTGGAACACTTGAACGCTTGAACATTATTTTACCGGCCATAGCATACTTTCAATTGCACCAAGAAACTTGTGAAGTGTTTCGGGCTTCAGAGCTGAAATTGAGATTGCGTTATATCTTTTACAGACACCTTCAACCTCTTCTATGTCCGCCAGGTCTTCTTTATTGAAAGCCAGCAATACAGGTTTTTCTGCCAGGTTTAAATCAGACAGGATCTTTTCGACTGATTTGATCTGCTGTTCGAACCTTGGATTGGAAATATCCACAACATGCAGTAGCAGGTCCGCGTCCTCAAGCTCTTCAAGTGTTGCCTTAAAGGCTGCAAAGAGGTCTTTGGGGAGGTCACGTATAAAACCTACTGTGTCGGTGATAATTACATCCCTCTCTTTCGGGAACCTCAGCCTGCGGCTCGCAGTATCAAGCGTTGCGAACATCTTGTCTTCTACAAAGGTTTTGCTCCTGGTCAGACTGTTAAGCAGTGTTGACTTGCCCGCATTCGTATAGCCGATAATCGATATTATCGGGATGCCCTGGGAAACCCTGCGCGCCTTTCTCTGCTGTCTTGCACGGCCTAGCGACTTAAGCTGTTTTTCGAGCAGGGATATTCTTTCCCTGACCCTGCGCCTGTCAACCTCGAGTTTCATTTCTCCCGGCCCTTTTCCACCGATACCGCCCATTAACCTCGACATCGCGGTCCCCTTTCCGGTCAGCAGGGGGAGCCGGTAACGCAGCTGTGCAAGTTCGACCTGGACCTTTCCATCTTTGCTGTGGGCGCGCCCGGCAAATATATCAAGGATAAGCTGGGACCGGTCAATGACCTTCATTTCAGTAATACCGCTTATCGCCTTGATTTGAGAAGCATTCAGGTCCTGGTCAAAGATCAGGAGAGTGGCCCCCTTGTTCATGGAATTTATGACCAGTTCTTTTACTTTTCCTTCGCCCATTAGATATTTCGGATTTATCTGCCTCGGTCTCTGCAGGACAGTGTCAAGCACAATCACATCACTAGCTCCGGCAAGCTCCTCTAATTCTTCCATAGAGTCTTCCTGTTCAAACCTTGATGCTGTTGATACACTGACAAGGACCGCCCTTTCCCTTTTATCTTTCAGGTCAAATCCTCCTCTGCGGGATTCCAGACCGTCCTCTATTGCAGATATGAAAATATCAAAATCCTCAAACTCCCTGTCCATACCGTGAAAAGGCACAGGCCCGGTTATTTCATATGATGCATCCGAGCCGGATGAATCCAGGTGGGCAAGTGAAACGCTGTCAGGCAGACCATCCTTAAGCCCAACAGCAATAACGGCATCAAGCCTCAGTAAAGAGAGGTCAGTGATGTCATCCCGGTTGATACTTTCGCCCTTCAGGTGAGTATGAATAAGCCTGAGGCCGCGGAGCACTTTTCTGCCTAAAGGAAAATTATCAAGGTCAGGGATGAATATCCCTTTTGCATCACCAACGATAACATGGCTTATATTCCCGCCCCTGTGCACCATCACCCCGACCTGGCGTCCTATATTTTCAGAACAGTCAGCCATAAGTTTTGCAAGGTCGGTTGTAAGGGCCCTGTTTTTAGGAATGCGCCTTCTATAAATACGCTCAAGAGTTTTTAAGTCGCTCTTTTTTAAGCCTGATGTGTTGCCGAGTACTGACGGAATAATTGCCTCCCTTTAAAAACCGATCAAGCGTTCAAGCGTTTGAACATTTGAACGCTTGATCGGTTGAACGCTTGATCATTTTTTAGTGCGCTTCTCCCCAATTCAATCCAATCCCCATGTCAACCTTCAGCGGAACGGAAAGCTCAACCGCATTTTCCATTTCTTTTCTTACGAGTTCTTTTATGACTTCCTTTTCATCCTCGGGAACCTCGAATAAGAGTTCGTCATGGACCTGGAGGAGCATTCTTGTCTTTAATCTTTCCGCTTTCAATCTCCTCTGAACATTCAACATGGATACTTTTATTATATCAGCTGCCGAACCCTGTACCGGTGTGTTGGTGGCGAGCCTCTCTCCAAGCTGCCGGATGTTTCTGTTTGAACTATTCAGCTCCGGTATGGCCCTTTTTCTGTTAAAGATTGTCTTGACATATCCGTCCTTTGAGACCTTTTGTATTAATGAATCGATATAGTCTTTAACACCGCTGAACCGCTGAAAATATGTATCTATATAAAACTTTGCCTCATCAACAGGGATCCCGAGCTGCTGGCTCAGGCCATATGGACTCATACCGTAAACAATCCCGAAGTTCACTGTCTTGGCATTCCGCCTCATTTCATCAGTCACTTTTTCAGGTGCAACTCCAAACAGCCCGCTCGCGGTCCTTGTATGGATATCGCCGTCATTATTGAATTCATCAACAAGCTCTCTGTCCCCGCTGAGATGTGCAAAGACCCGGAGCTCTATCTGGGAATAATCCGAAGACAAAAGCAGGTTGCCCTTTTCAGCGATAAATGCCTCCCTTATCTTTTTACCCCATTCACCCCTGATCGGTATGTTCTGGAGGTTCGGGGCTGAACTGCTGAGCCTTCCCGTGGCTGTAATTGTCTGGTTGAACGAAGTATGGATCCTGCCGGTCTTTGGATTAACAAGCCGTGGGAGGGCATCTACATATGTGTTTTTGAGTTTTGAGAGCGCCCTGTATTCAATTATCTCTTTGGGCAGTTCATGCTGGAGCGCAAGCTGCTCAAGGACATCGATGTTTGTTGAATAACCTGTTTTTGTTTTTTTAATCGGCCTGAGGCCCAGCTTCTCAAAGAGGATTTCCTGGAGCTGTTTGGGAGAATTAATATTGAATTCATCACCGGCAATAAAATATATCCTCTTCTCAACACTCGAAAGTTCTTTTTCCATTTTTTTCGAAAAAGATTCCATCAGCGGCAGGTCAATCTTTATCCCGGCCATCTCCATATCTGCAAGCACTGCAATCAGCGGGACTTCCATTTCGCAAAACAGGCTGGAAAGGCCTTCCTTTTTAATCAAAGGGGTAAAGACCTCCTTCAGTCTTAGTGAAGCAGCGGAATCTTCTCCGGAATACTCTGTTGCTTCATCAACGGGGACTTCACTGAAATCCTTTCTTTCCTTACCCAGGACATCCTTGAATGAAATCTTTTTGATGCCGAGACGCTCCATCGAGACATCGGTGAGATTATGATTCGCCTTATTGGGGTTTAAGAGATAAGAGGCGAGCATGGTATCAAAGTCAATACCTTCCAGATTTATTCCCTCATTCCTTAAGACGATAAGGTCATATTTTATATTGTGGCCTGATTTCTTTATCTCTGCATCTTCAAGCATCCCCCTCATCCGGTCAAGCACAAATTCTTTGGATAACTGCTTTGGAACACCCATGTAATGATGGGCCAGAGGGATATAATACGCCCTGTCCGGCTCCATTGAGAGTGATATGCCGACAAGTTCCGCGGTCATGGGAGATTCAGAGGTCGTTTCAGTATCAATGGTGATTTCCTTTTTTATCGCTGAAAGCACCTTTTCGAGGCCCCCCTCATCCAGGACCGTAACATATTCTGTCTTTACCGGAGCAGGCGCTTCGCTGTCAGGGATCTGTTTCTGAAGACTGCTGAACTGAAACTCCCGGAAATATTCCCTCAGCTTTTCCCATTCCGGTTCTCTCAGCTCCAGGTCATTAAGTGTAACACCGAGTTCAAGGTCAGTATGCAGGGTCGCGAGCTCTTTGCTGAGTCTAATGTTATCTATATTATCAGCCACTGCATTCTGCGCCCTTTTATTCTTTATGCTGGAATAATTATTAATCACACCTTCGAGGTCCCCGAATTCCTTCAGGAGTTTTACCGCGGTTTTTTCACCTATCCCGGGCGCTCCCGGTATATTGTCCGATGCATCACCCATAAGCGCCAGAATCTCGGGAAACTGCGGAGGCTTGACCCCGAACCTCTCTATTACATCCTTTTCTTCGGTCACCTTTTCTTTCATTGAGTCATACAGTCTGATCTTCTTGCTGACCGACTGACACATGTCTTTATCTCCTGTTAGAATATATACATCAACCCCTTCTGATTCTGCCTGTTTCGCAATAGTGCCGAGCAGGTCGTCAGCCTCATAGCCTTCTTTTTCGATCATAAAAATATTGAAGGCATTTACAATCTCCTTTATCAGAGGGAACTGCGGCCTGAGGTCATCAGGCATACTGGGGCGGTGTGCCTTATATTCTTCATACATTTCATGTCTGTGTGTAGGCCCGGGAGCATCAAAGACTATACCGAAATAATCAGGTTTTTTCTCCTTTAAAATCTTGAATATCATATTGGTAAAACCGAAAACAGCGTTTGTAGGGACCCCTGAAGATGATGTGAGTCCCCTTATGGCGTAAAAAGCACGGTAGACATAGGAGTTGCCGTCTATAAGGTAAAGTGTGGGCATGGGTTATTATACACTAAGGGTTCGCTCAAAAAGAGATTACTTTAATCATATGGTCTTTCAGGAATTGTATTGTTTTACTGCATACAGGAGTGCCGGTTTTCAGGCTGATTATTGAACCAGGCTGATTTTCTTTGATCTTCTCTGCCTTTTCAAGAATTTTCTTCCCGTCAGACATTATAATTCTGCTCTTTCGCGATATTATTATTGCAAAATGTTTACTGCCGACCTGCTCAATCACTGTCCTTGAAGGCAGGCCGAAACTTTTTGGGTCAATAATTTTCTTCATCGAATTCTTAATAGTATACAACAACACCCGCTGCCATTTTATAGTCATCAGCAGCTCCAAATTAAGTTGCCTCTTTTTCGGGATTTTGTTATTATTCGCTAAAATCCATATAGAGGGGTGAAGACCATGGGGAAAATTTCAGATGCTGCCTTCAAAGGCGCTTCAGGCGAAAAGTACGGATTTCAAACTTTTACTATGGATTCCAAGTTCGAAAATGTCGGGGCAGTCTATGTTTATACAAAACGGACCGAAGTAGACGGCAGGGGCGTACAGAAATTTCTGTTCATAGGCCAGACAAGAAGACTGGAAGATGCAATGTTCAAACATGAGAAGTGGCAGTGCCTCGAATTCAACGGTGTTAATTGTGTCTGCATACACCTTGATGAAGATGAAGCGTCCCGTATAAAAAAAGAAGAAGACCTTCTGAATGCAAATAAAACTCCGTGCAACGAATAATTAATGTGCCGTTTTCAAGCTTCCGCGCTTCTTTACTTTCCCGCTTCCCCGCTTACCCACTTCTATTATCTCGCGCAATCAATACAGAGGGGAGCTGCCGGGTCAACTTCCAGACGCCTGGGGTTGATCTCCTCTTCACATTTAATACATAAGCCGAATTCGTCTTTGTCGATTCTTTTCAAGGCAGCATCTATGCGCTGCATTTTAATGTTTCGGCGGCGGCCGGACTCAATTGACATGGCCTGAGCCTGAAGGGCATCCATTCTCGATAAACGCCCGACCCGGGACTGATCCAGCTCGACCGTTTGGGCCGCTTCATTACCTGTCTGCTCTATTTCCTGAAGTTCATCCCGAAGTCTAATCAGTTTTTCCCTGAAATATTCTGTATCCATTGAGGCCCGCTCCTGCATTTACACTCTATGTCTTATTACCTAACCGTGATATTTAAAAGATACCTTGAGTTTTGTCCGATAGGCCTTGATTTTTCCGTCTTCCATCTGTATGTCCAGCTTGTCCACCTCCGCTATCCGCAGGTCGCGGAGGGTCTTGGAAGCCATTGCCATAGCCTCTTCAGCCGCCTTTTCCCATGATTCACTACTAGTACCTACAATCTCAATCATCTTGTATACACTCATTTTACTCTCCTTTCTTTTATGATTTTATTGTTTGTCCATCCTTAAATATACCTTTATTCTTTTATGAACGCACCGGATACATACCATTCTCTCACAGGTCCGGTCACTTTTCAACCCCCCCGTGTAGGGGCAGGTCTTGTGCCTGCCCTTCCGTTAGGTCTTGTGCCTGCCCTTTGTCGGGGTTACCTAATTCAGGTTCGCCCCTTTATATATATTGATCATTTAACATCAGGGCAGGCACAAGACCTGCCCCTACATAAGTCCCTTGACTATTACCCGTTTAGAAGTTATATTCATTCATGCCAAAAAAATACAGGCCTCTGTCATTTAATAAAGTTAAAACCTGCAGTCTAAAATCAAGAAAAAGCAAGGTCAAACGCGATAAGGTCGCTAAACCTTTTCAGAGTGGAAGCTTCAAATCTTTTCTTGGCAGCCTTCCTGACATACTTGCAGCCAGTGACTTCCGCGCGGCAGTCAATGCCATTGTTAAAGCCGGAAAAAATAACAGGCCGGTCATTCTCGGCATGGGTGCTCACCCGATTAAGGTCGGGCTCGCTCCGGTAATTATAAACCTGATGGAGAGCGGAGTAATAACGGCTGTTGCCATGAATGGAGCATGCATTGTCCATGATTACGAACTGAGTTTAATGGGGCATACCTCTGAAGATGTTGATGTTGAGTTATGCAGGGGCACATTCGGCATGGCAGATGAAACAGGCAGGGGTTTAAACAATGCGGTTAAAAACGGGGTGAAAAAGGGTTACGGAATTGGCAGGGCGGTTGGTGAATACATTTCAAAAAGCAAAGCACCATATTTAAACCTGAGCATTCTGGCAGCCGCTTCAAGACTTAATATTCCCGCAACAGTGCATGTCGCAATAGGCACCGATATCATACACATGCACCCCGGGGCGGACGGCAAATCCATAGGGGAAGGAAGCCTGAGGGATTTCAAACTGCTTTCATCCGTTGTGTCCGATCTAAAAGGCGGTGTTTACATCAATCTCGGCTCTGCTGTTATACTGCCTGAAACCTTCATGAAGGCAATTGCAGTAACAAGAAATCTCGGACACAATGTAAAGAACTTCACAACCTTAAACATGGACTTTATCCAGCATTACAGGTGCCGTGAAAATGTCCTGAGGCGCCCTGTCCTTTCCGGGGGCAAGTCTTACGCTCTAAC
>SDBV01006991.1_pt1 | contig 15493 bp, 12 predicted proteins | sample 2277081 | NCBI WGS metagenome assembly SDBV01 (sample SAMN10402039, study PRJNA504765) | marine sediment metagenome | isolation source: marine sediment core GS10_PC15, 223 cmbsf | place: Arctic Ocean: Southern Knipovich Ridge | collected 2010
AGCGTTAAGTCCTATGTTGGTGGCGTATTGCAAAACACGTACAATTTTGCAGGCGGAAACACTGTAACCAATGGTGGCGCGATATATAAGATCGTTGTTGCAGGAAGCGCGATTGTGATTACCCTGAATGATATTGTGCTTCTGGATACGACCCTGAGCGAATCACAGTCTGGGCGTACAGTGGGATTCGGTATTCGGGAATTAAGTAACTTTCCTGCCAATCACGATGTTCCTTTTACCCATATAGATACTTTCTCTCTGCGTTATCAGCCGACAGGCCAGGTCGACAGCGTGCAGCGCAGGCAGTTTTCGGGAATCGGTGGTGGAGACTTGTATGTCGAGGACGATGTTGGGGCGATGATTCTGCATTCATCTTCCGTAAACATGCGGGCTGACGTGACCTTGCAAGCAATCGAACATTTATCCAAGCTGTACATTGCGGATTATGGCGATCAGCGTGCAGAGCGCACCGATGGCACGATCAGCGCGGACGGCTTGACCCTCGATACGAGCGGTGCTTTCACTTTTAACGATAAAGGCATCGATCTCAATGTCCATGTGGTAGAGATTTTTGACGTGACCGGTGGCGTCGTGGCCGGTATATACGAGATTAGCACGATAAATGCGGGTGATTTGATATTGAGTACTTCTGCGGGTACAACGGGGAATTGCAGTTTCCGGATCGAGCGTGGCCCGAAGGTCTATGATCCTGTTGCTGATACCTTGACGGCTTTCATTGCGACCCAGGGTATTGCGCCTTTCGGATATGCTCAAGTCACTCGCTATCTAGATCGGCTTTGCTGGGCGGGACATTTACGTGACGGCCGCAATTGGGAACAGAGTCGACAGGGTGCCCCCGATGACTACGATTTTTTTCCTTCGTCGAACAGTATTGGCCGGGCCGTTTCCGGGCAAACGAGCCTAGCCGGCGTTCTCGCTGCACCGGTGACCGCTCAGATTCCGCACACCGATGACTACATGGTCTATGCCTCATTGAATTCAATGTGGGTATTACGTGGAGATGCGACCAGTGGTGGGCTTATCGATAATCTGAGTCGCGTGATTGGAATTGTGAGCGAAAACGCTTACGCATTCGGCCCCGAGGGCGAACTCATCTTTCTGTCCAGAGATGGTCTATATATTTTACCTTTTGGCGGGACCAATCCTCCCGTGAGTCTGTCGGCCGAGAAGCTACCACGGGAACTGAAGAACATCGATACGACTCTGTTTAAGATCGGCATTGAGTACGATATCAACGATCGCGGTGTCCACATCTTCTTAACGCCTCTTACCAGCGGAAACACCAAACACTTTTGGTTCGACTGGAGCTTGAAAGGATTTTGGCCCGTAGAAATGCCATCGAGTGCATTGGAACCTTTTGTGACGACACAATTCGCCAGTGACGATGTATCCTCGAATGCGGTTGTGTTCGGGTGTCGAGACGGATTCATTCGGAGATTCTTGCCGGGAGCCAATCAAGACGATGCTGCCGAGATAACGAGCCGGGTAGTGCTTGGTCCTCTGTTTTTGGGCGGCTCAGCCGAGGATGAGGGCATACTTATCGAGCTTGAGGCCGCATTTGGCCAAGAGAGCGCAAATGCATCATGGGAGCTGTATGTTGGCGATACCACTGAGCAAGCCGTTTCTCGTGGCCTTGATGCGTCTTCTACTCCATTTGCATCCGGCACGTTCTTGCCTGGATTGAACCGTAGTGAACGTCCTAAAGCGCGCGGAAATAGTGTTTTGCTGGTCATTCAGAACATAGGCAGCACAGGATCTTGGGTATTTAATGAGATATTCGCGAAGGTAAAAAGTCTTGGCCGACAGAGGATAGCGTAATGGGTGAGACCTCTCCCGGCGTCGATGCGTTCATGGAGTTCCCCGGCATCGAGACGAATAGCATAGAAGATCCCGCGGTGCGCCGGGCGTTCGGAGTCATTAACGAGTACTTCAAGCGCGCGGGCGTATTTTCGGATCAGGATGCCAAGCAGAGCACGATCGATGCGAACGCGACAGCAATTGCGACAAATGAGGCGCTAAACTCTGTGCACAGAGATGGCAATGGATCTGATCATGCCAACGTTGTGACTAATACTACACACCGGACAAGCAACGGAAGTAGCCACAGTTTCCTTGATCAAAGCGTAATAAAGGCAGCGAATGTGCAGTTTGCTGGGCTTAAATTCGGTGCGGGTGGCCAGCAGGTGACAGTCATTGACACCAATACATCTTTGGGTACAAGCAACAGTAGGCTCGCAACACAGAATGCGATTAAGGTCTACGTGGACACTCGGGTCGCGGCGAAAATGGAAGACACACTTGCGGCCCTTCAGGCTTTGAATTTACTCATGCCGAATGTTGCGGCGGGGGTTGCTGTTGGCGAAATATTCCGTGAGACTGGTGGTGATGTGAAATGGAGGGTCGTGTAAATGGGTTTCTCAACTGGTGTGCAATTTTTAAAAGGAATCGGCTCAGGTAGCTCGCCGGGTTCTGCGGGCAGTGGGGCTGGGAATAGATCGGGTTTGTTTAATACCATCGAGGACGTTAGGGCTTTCAACAGAGGTCAGCGCCTAGAAGACATTTCCGCCGAAGAGGAACTTCGCCTATCCTTTGAGAGGAGGCGAGGGTCTGGGGGATTCAACGTCAATGCGCTCCTGAAAGCATTGGGTTTGTCCCAGGAAGAGGCAAACGCGAAGAACGAAGAACGGTTCGCTGAGATTAACGCCGGATTCGACACTCGCCTATCGAGGGCGATTGAATTGCTTGAGGGCCAGGGAAATTTCGCCCGTGGAGAGATTGGCCGTTCGGCAGAACAGGCGATGGGTTTCGATCAGGCCGAGTTGACTTCGCGCGGCCTCGCAGGCACTACGGTTCTCTCTAGTAACCGACAAGCAATTCGCAGGGATCGAGATCTAGCGTTTGGCGACCTGTCCGAAAGATTGGCGCGGTTAAGATTTACTGCGGAAGATCGGATCCGCGGCGAGCAGTTGGCGTTTCAGGAAAGACGAGAGGATATTGGGCCAGATCTGGCGTCTATTCTGCCATTACTATTACAATTTGGCGCTAACCGATAGGAATTGAAGTGGCGATTCGAGTCATACATAGCCCCGGATTCGGGCAGATTGGCGCCCTGGCCTTAGCGGCCGGCCGGTCTCGATCGAGGGGGGGTGGGTTCTCAGACACTCAACGCGCGATCACGGCTCGTGACATTGCATTGATTCGCGAGCGTGCGCTTGTGGCCGCTGCGAGAGAACGGAACTTTGGCCGTGCGGTTCCAAGCAGTAAAATCGAGAGTCCGGAATCGAAGAATAGGCGCAAGCAGGCCGAGGTTGGCCAGATGATTCTGACCAAACAGGCCGAGCGCATTGGGCGCGAGGTGACCTTAAACGATCGAGAGAAACGCATCGCCTTAGCCCAGCTCGATCGTCGTGAGAAGTTGCTGAAACGCCAGGAGCCCAACGCCCAGGAAGCCTTTGAATCATCCATTGTTACAGATCGCGATACGGGCCTGAAGTATTTCAGGAATAAAAATGGCGAATACAAAGCGCTCGAGGACGGTTCTGAAAAGAAATCGGCTGATTTTACGAAGGCGATCGAGGCTGCACGGAAGAAACTCGAATCGGATGAAAGAGAACGTTCTGGATTGGCTGGGGAAAATCCCAACCTCGATTTCTCAGGCGATCAGGTTTTCGCAGAAGCCGAGCGAATTATTCAGGAGCAAAACGAGACCATTGCGCTCGCCGAAGCTCTACAGGAGTCAATGGACCGCGACAGGCTTGTCCAGTTGTCTGGCTTAGAAGGCCGCCGTAGCGCTCCGGGCCGCGGCATGATTAGCTCTATTGACGAATCTGGAAATAGAACGTCTTCGACTTTCTCGGGACCTTCTACGCAGTCAGTAGAGTTTAGTCGGAGTCGGAGTGTGGCCGAGGAAGAAGAACCTTTAGCGTTGCCCCCAAAGGGCGAGAGTGAGGGCGATACTGTAATTGACCTGTCTAAGATGAAGCCCAAGGAAGTGATCAAGCAATTTCAAGAACTGAAGCCACAGGAACGTCAAGAGTTTTTGGAACAGCTCAATGAGGATGAGCTCAAGATCTTCCGGGAGCATTTACCGAAGGCCCAACGTGGGGCTATCCGCCGCGCAGAAAAGCGTCTTAAAGAAGAACTATCACGGTCACGCCCCAGTAAAACCCGGATAAGAGAAGCCGAGAAGAGGCTGGCCCGTATTCTTTTCGAATTTGGGGAGCAACCGGAAACAAAGCCGATCTTCACTCCACTGCCCGGGGGATTTTAATGGGCACAAGCACGCTGTTCAGATTCCTTCACAGTGATTTCCCGGAGGAAGAAGAAGAAAAGCTCGACGAAGAAGCCAGTATTCTGTTTGGCTTCTTACATCCACAGCCCATGACAGACCCGACTCCTTCCGATGATGAGCGTTCCGCGCGCGCTCGTGCCACCGAAGAAGCAATCTTTGAACAGGGCGCCCGGTTTTCGCTCAAGGATCCTCCGATAGCGCGGAGCGTTAAATCTGGGTTCGCACAAGTTGGCTCTGATGTCAAAAGCCTCGTACAGCGCGTACTAGGCGACGTTGAGGGCGCGAATCAGACTTTGAAAGAGGCCGAAGCGCTTGGCCAGCTGAATGCGCAGGCCGATGAATTTAGCGAAATACCGAAGACGATCCAGAGAGGCATTCGGAGCATGGTCTCTTCGTTGACCCAGCTGGGCATACTCGCACCCACTGGCCCAATAGGGATTATTGGGGGATTTGGATTGTCTCGTTTCAACCAGGCCCTTGGCGAGGCAGATCGGGCTGGGTTTGACGAGTCTGAGGCGATTTCTTTTGCGAGCAAGGCCGGTATTATCGAGGCTGGTATCACGGCAATATTTCAAGGAATTGGGCGGGGCGGCCTTGAGGCGATGTTCGGGAGGAGCGTGAGCACCGCGGCGGCACAGACTGCGGGGAAAACTGTAGCTAAACAAGGTCTCAAAGAGGGACTGAAAGCAGTCGGCAGAGGAACGATTAACGAACTGGCCGAAGAGGAGATTATTTCGATTCTAGATCTTGCGAATCAAAAGGCTAGTGACATCAATCCTGAAGCATTTACGCCAGAGCGGATTGTGGAGACTTTTCAATCCGCCGTTGTTGATACTGCTGTGGCGACCGTAATGACCATGGGGGCGGCACATGGCGCGGCCGGTGCAGCGAGTTTGGCCACGGCTTCGAAGGCAACCGAGATTGATGAAACCGTAGATCCGATATCGGGCCGCTCTCTTCGCGCGGAGGAATCCATAGATGTCAAAGAGATTAAGGAAACTCAGAGAGAAGAAGTCGACAAATCGCTGGAGATTGATAGGTCGAGAACTGAGCCGACGCTTGAGGGAGCCCCAGAAGCAGAAGCTACGGACGTCCCGACGTCCGAAGATGCGAATGTTGAGGTGGTTCCTGAGCAAGGCGCTGAGGTACAGGATTTAGGCGGCGAGGAAAAGACGGAGGGAACCGAGCGCGGAAAGGTGAATCCCTCATTCCCAGTAGATCAGATTGAGCTTGACCCGAAACGGTTTCAGTTCAAGCTATCAGCCGGCCCCCAGGGTACGACTGGAGCGCTTTCGGATGTACAGAGCTTCGATCCTAATTTGGCTGGAATTGTCCAGGTGTATCAGGAACCGGAGTCTGGCCGTGTTTTTGTGGTCAACGGACATAATCGCGTGGTCTTGGCGAAACGTGCTCTATCTGAAGGGCAATCTGTAGCCGCGACCATCCCGGTCCGCTTCCTCGACGTGGAGAGCGAATCAGAGGCGAGGGCCGTTGGGGCGCTCACAAACATCGCTGAAGGCCGCGGGACGTCTTTGGATGCCGCGAAGTTTTTTCGGGACACCGGGCTTAATCGTGAGGACCTACAAGCGAAAGGCGTTCCCCTTCGCGAGAATACGGCCGCCGAGGGATTAGGCCTGGCGAACCTTGCGCCGGCGCTGTTCAATCGTGTGGTCGAGGGTGACTTGAGTGTGAGGCGTGGTGCCCTGATCGGCGAGAAGTTATCCGACGAGAACATTCAATTGCAGCTCGTCGACGAAATACTCCGTGAGGAAAACCGCGGACGCAAGGTGACTGATGCGACGGTGTCTGAGCTGATTGACCAGATTAACGTCGCTCCCGTGGCCACTGAGACGCAGGAGACCTTGTTTGGGGATGAGACCCGATCGCGGTCTCTTGCATTTGATCGTGCCCGACTGGTTTCTACGATCCGAGGGCGTTTGGGCAAGGACAAGCGGCTATTCGCATTAGTGAGCAAGAATGCCGCAGGTTTAGAACGTGGCGGGAATGTTATTGATTCCACGGGTAGTGCCGCGGTATCCAGTGAAGCCGCGGTTCTGCTTGATATATTTGACCGTGTGAAGGATATTAAAGGCCCAGTGTCCGATGTTCTGAATCGTGCTGCTGAGCGAATAGGAAGCGGAGAAGATGCCAAAACAGTCACGAAAGAAGCCTTCGAAGAGATCAGAGCCCCGCTTTCCGAAGTTATCACCCGAGCAAAAGCGAAGGGTCCTGGACGAAGTGAAGGCGATACAGCCGGTGCTGAAACCCAAGGGCTGAGCGATCCTTTCGCGCTCGATGCTGGTACGGGCCAGTCCGATCTATTTGCTGAGGCCTCTAGCCCTGAATCTACGTCGCCGGAGAGTGAGCCCGAAGGCGCCGTAGTTCCCAGCGCATCGGTCGAAGATGAAGCCGTTGCTTCGTTGCGGGAATCAGCTTCTCCGATTAACACCGAGACCGACGAAGGGAGTCCTGGTCGGGAATCCAGCCTTTCCGACGAACAGATCGACAGTCGATTCGACGATGAGGGCGGATTCATCAAGATCGACTCGGTCACAGAGGCAACCAAAAAAGTCGGTCGCTCCACGCGCGGATTTCTACGTCGTTTCTTTACGTCTAAGGGAGACCTCCCTCAAGACACTTTCGAGGCGATGATTAAGCGTGATGGATGGTTCAATTCGCAGACGAAACGCATCCAGTTCACGTTACGCGATTTCGATAAGGCCGCGGGTATTGCTTACGGTGGCCGCAATAAAATGACGAACGAGCAAATCCAGGCCGTGGATGCTGTTATGAAAGGCGAAGTTGAGCCGCAAACGATTCCAAAGCCGATGCGCGCCATTACGCAGCGTATGCGCGATGAGATTGACGCCATGTCGGCGCGTCTACTGGACAGTGGGCTGGCTGAAGGTGAGCTTCGCGCGACGATAGAAGAGAACCTGGGCTTTTATGCCAAGCGGAGCTACAGAGCTTTCAAGGATCCTTCCTGGGCAGAAAAGGTGCCACCAGAAGTGCGGGCCCGCGCCAAGAGTTTTCTTAGGCAACAGTTCCAGGTGCCGGAGAATCTTGAAGGCTTGTCGCGTGGTCAGTTGTTGCGCCTGGCGAGGTCTCATGGACTGGTTGGTGGACCACAAGGTCAGCCCAGGGCAGATTTCGTGCCTGATCTGAAGAGCAGTACACTGATTGAGGCATTGAAAAACGTCGGCAATACCGAGGAGAAAATCGAGGGATTAATCGATCAGTTACTCTACGAAGGTAAAGCGGCTGAGAGTCCAGTTGCCATGCTGGCCAAAGGCAAACTGGGCAGCAAAGACTTATCGATATTCAAGAAGCGCAAGGAAATTGCCCCTGAGATACGCGAGCTGCTGGGCGAGTTCAAGAATGCACGCGTTAATTATACTCAGAGCGTATCGAGCATGGCCCAGGTCATTTCGAACCATCAATTTCTTGAACAGGTGAAGCGAGACGGAGTGGGCCGATTCTTGTTTCGGACTCCGATTACGAATGAGGATGGACAGTTCAAAACACGCATAGCGTCAGACGAGAGCAGTGCTCTGTCTCCTTTGAACGGTCTATTTACGACACCAGAGATCAAGCGCGCCTTCGAAGATGCACTTGAGCCCAAGACAAATCCGCTGTGGCTGCGTGTTTATTTGGGAGCCAATAGCGCAGTAAAACTGAGTAAGACCGTTTTTTCTCCAATGACCCATGTTCGCAACGTCGTGGGAAACATCGGATTTGCTGTAGCCAATGGGCACTGGCGAGTCGGCAAGGCGGGTGGCGCATTTAAAACTACGATGGCGAGTATCGGCGCATTGAGCGATGCAAAATACCGAGATCTATTTTTAAAGATGCAACGGTTGGGTGTCGTTCACGAGAGCGCGCGGGCAGGTGAATTGCGCGACGTAATCCGCGATGCGTCTCAAGGTAACATCGATCAGTTCGCTGAGGACTCTGCGCGAGGGCTTGGTGGGCGTCTTGTTCGCGGAACAGTTGAAGTGTATCGGGTCGAAGATGACATTTGGAAAGTATTTGCCTTCGAGAATGAAAAAGCAAGGTATGCAAAAGCCCTTCCCGATGCCACCGAATCGGAAATAGAAGAGATCGCGGCTCGTATCGTGAGGAACACGTATCCTACGTATTCCTTGGTTCCAAAAGGAATAAAATTACTTCGTAGATTTCCGGTAGTGGGTACCTTTGTGAGCTTTCCCGCCGAGGTGGCCAGGACGGGCTGGAACACGCTCTCCCTGGCGCGTAGCGAGCTTGCAGACCCTCAGTTGAGGGGGATTGGGGCGCAGCGGGCAGCGGGTATCGTGACCGCGGCTAGCGGTGTTTACGCAGCGAGCATGGCGTCGGCTTTTATTCATGGCATAGGTCGCGACGACGAAGAGGATTTGAGAGAGTTTCTTCCGCCCTGGACTAAAAATAGTCAACTGATCCATTTAGGCCGTGGGGAGAACGGGAATTATCGATACATCGATCTTGGCTACTCCGATCCATACAGCTACCTTCGAAATCCCGTGACGGCACTTTTGCGCGGAGACGATTTCGAGGATGGTTTGATTGAAGCAATGATGGAAGCCTTCGAGCCGTTCCTGGGGGAGGAAATTCTATTCGGAAAAATCTTAGATGTTCGGCGCAACAAGAAGCCGAACGGGGGCCGCGTGTTCAATCCTGAAGATGAATTCCTGAAGCGATCAGAAGACATCGCACTTCATTTTTACGATGCATTTGAGCCAGGTGCATTTCGTAGCGCCCGTCGTGTTGTTTCCGGACTTCGTGGGGAAGTGAACATTTACGGCAAATCTTTCGATCCAACACTAGAGTCTTTGGCCGTTGTTACTGGTCAGCGTCTGTCTGAGGTCGATGTGCGTCAGTCTTTATCTTTTCATACGAGTCGCTTTTCAGAAGGGCTAAGCGATTCGACGCGCATTTTACTGAAGACGGCCGGGCGAAGCGGTACGGTAAGCTCTGCCGAATTGACGGACGCATTTATGCGCTCAAACCGTGCGCGTCATACGTGGTTCGATCGTTTGCATGGTCAGGCGCGTGCGGCGATTCGATTGGGCGTTACCGGTGAAGAAGTAGAAGCCATTCTTCTTTCGGGCGGCCTGTCGAAGCAAAACGCGAAGAGTGTTATCAATGGTGGCTACAAGCCCTATATTCCCAGTTCAACTTTCTTGAGTTCTTTGAGTGGCCGCATTAATCAAGAAGATGTCGTGGCACGTCAGCAATTGATGGTGAAGTTGGGCGTTGCAGCTTTCGACGATGAATACGGGGCTTCCCTGGCAATGGGGGATGTCATTTCTTCTGAATTGGGCAAGGCGTTTCGTTCACGGTTGGTCGCCAAGGATCGAGAACGCGATGAGAGCGATGCTAGTTTCTCGCAGCGCAAATCGAAACGTGAACGCGAGATCTCCCAGGCCCACCAGTTCCTCTCCGGGCTGGAGATCGATGAAGATCAGGCCGTCGAGTCGCTGATTATTCGAGAGATGGATCGGACCGGCAAAACGCGCGTTGCGGTAATCAGAAGTAGAAGGACGAAAACTGGTAAGTTGACGCTCTTCGGCAAGAAGTTACTTCGTATTCGTCGACTACTGGACGAAGATGCAGAGCAGGCGGCCAAGGCTCAGTGAATGACCTTGATGCGGCTATCGCCGGTAGATTGGTCTTCTTCTTTGGACTCATGAAGATATTTGTAAAGGACACTGATTTCGCTATCGATTTTTTCACGTTGGATTTCCTTGACGTGGTCAGAAAATGATTCAGGCAATCTAGGCCACCAATTTGGTTCGCTCTCCATGTCATCAGTTTCATAATCAAATGCCCAGCGTGCCCGTGTACCATGTTTAGTACTTATCCACGTTTTCATCTTTCCGGATTTAGTGTTTAGAATCCAGACAGTCATTGGTGATGACGGATTTCCTTCTACACCTGCAATGAATTTTCCTGGTGTGGCCCTTTGGATTGCCAAGGCAAATCCGGCGGAAAAGGCAATGAGTGTGAGTGTAAACAGGATCAGCGCGATGTGCAGCTTCATGATAGATTTCCTTTGGGTTGAAAGCATTGCCGATAGATTTGATTTTTCAGGTACCATTATTACCCGGGCGGCGTACAGACCTTACAGGCATCGTATCTCGCCCTCGCGTTATCCAACGTCATGGGAATCTTACTCTGGCGCAAGTATCGACACCCATCCCGATGATATTTCTCCCCGGTTCGTGTGACATAGACGGTCACACTCTGTGGCTGAACTTGCGGTTCTATCTCGGGGCGAGATTCTACGATTGGTTGAGGTTGAACGGCTTCGGGCTCGTGCAAAGAGGAATCACTACATGAGATCAAAAAAAGACATGGAATTACTAAAAGGCGAATACTGCGGCAAAGATAGGTGGCCATGGCAGATCTCCTCTGTAGTTTGATATGTAGTGATGAGAATATCATATTTTGCCTTGACTTGGAAGGATAGTTTGCGCTAAGATCGCATCAGCTAATATCTAGTAAGGTTCCAAATGCAACACCTCCAATACAATTTGGTACGGACCGCGGGGTATCTGCGAAGACCCCAACCTCTAGCCTTGCTAGGTGTTAGCTGCGATCCGTGCCTCTTTTCCTGGAGGAAACCCCATGAAGAAGCACATCACGCTCGACACAGATCCGTTTACTGAAGAACTAGCCGCAGCAAAGACCGAACTTGACCTCAGGATAGCGATTGCTCGCTCTGTATTGGCCGTAGAGGAGTCTCTCGGCCCTGAGCCAGGCAATCACCCTCCTGATAGCTTTGAGAGCGTCGTAGTCGAAACGCTGGAGCTTTATCGGGTTCTCGGCCCCAGTAGCGTGTCCTACGAGATCAAGGTAGCTTAGGAAAGCGCTCCATGTCAAAGGTAATTGATTTGTCCGGTCAGAAGTTTGGACGCTTGACGGTAATCGAACGCGCGGGAAGTGACTCTTCCGGAAATAGTCGCTGGCTCTGCCAGTGTATATGCGGAAGTCAGACAGCTGTAGACTCGATGAGCTTGCGGAAACGCCGGACACAAAGCTGCGGCTGTAAGCGTAAAGAAGCAATTAACTTGACAGGCCAAAGATTTGGAAGATTCACGGTAATTGAGCGTGTGAAAAATGATTCTTACGGAAACCTTCAATGGCTTTGTGAATGTGATTGTGGTTCAAAAAAGGTAGTGGCCTATGGAAGCTTGCAAAGTGGTTTCAGTCGCAGTTGTGGCTGCTTGATGCTGGAGCGCGTTCGTCTGGCTTCTTTTAAACACGGGATGTATGGAAGTCGCACATACAAAAGCTGGCAGTCAATGATCCAGCGATGCACAAATCCCAACGCTGCCAATTATGAACATTACGGCGGCCGCGCAATCCGGATCTGCAAGCGCTGGAAAGATTCCTTCGTAAATTTCCTGGAGGACATGGGCGAAAGGCCCGCTGGGGCCAGCATCGATCGCATCGACAATGACGGCGACTACAGTCCGGAAAATTGTCGATGGGCTACACGGAAAGAACAAGCCAACAACCAACGTCCACACAAAAAGCGAAAGGCGAAAGCCTGAGGCTCACTAAAGCGTAACCCCCCCCACGCGGCTCCTGTGGCTTCGTGGGGGGCTCAGCTCTCACCCGAGTCCTTCGCTGCGAGCCGTGCATAGTTCCGCCTGAAAGACTCGAGCTGCTGGATGACCACATCGATAACCTCCATTTTGTATTCTGTTGAAGTGGCCGCAGCTCGAAGCAATCTGCCCTGCGTTATCAAGAGATTCCCAATCTCGGTGTGGGGATCTCCGACGCTCTCGAAGAGATCGTTCAGTCGAGAATCATATTCTGCCACGGTCTCCCGTAAAAGCGCATCTATGGGCCCGGAGAAGGGGGATGTGTGTGAGCCTCTTCGAATAAGGTTCGTCACATTACTAGCCGACGTTCCTACCTTTTTGGCAATATCCTGGGGGCTCAGGCCTAAGAGTTTTGCTTGTTCGTAGGCATCATCGCGCAATTGAGCCCATTTTCTCATTAGTTTCTTATCCATCGCAATCTCTCTCAGATTACTCTTTGCTTCAGTTATAAGATTTTACAACATATCTTCACATCTTTCAATGTTTTTATCAGATAACACGCATACCCATTAATTTCTTCGAGTTTTAAGAGTTGACATCAAAAATCAGACGTGATAATATATCACATATTCGTAAAACGCGGGGGATTCTAAGTGGACACGCAATGGGAAGCGCCTTTAACTGGAAGCGATCGACATCTGCATAAAAACGATCTTCTTTCCTTACGGACTGTTGATGAGGTCGCGGCTGAATACGGCGTAACGCGCCAGGCAGTTCATAGGTGGCTTAACGACGGGAAACTCGAGGGCAAAAAACTTGGCGGTGTGTGGCGAATAACGCTCCATGCACTCAATGAATTCTCTTTCAATAACCAGAAAAAACGAAAACGAAGCATTCAGCGTTCTAAGACGATGCTGACACCCGATGAGGTTGCGGCTGAATGCCGAGTAGGCGCCGCTTGTGTTCGCAAGTGGCTTAACGACGGGAAACTCAAGGGGACGAGGCTTGGCGGTGGCGTCTGGCGCATTACTCGCGAAGCACTTTCTGAGTTCAAAGGCGAAGTCGACCTTTTCGGTGGTGAATGATGGATCTAAGGCTGACCAACTCAGAAATGCAGGCCATGAAGGATTGTGCCCGCAAGGCACAGCTGGCTTATCAGCTTGGCATACGCCCGAAGGCGGAACCGCGGCCCATCCGGATCGGCGCTGCGATTCATTTGGGCTTTGATTTATTTGCGCAATCACGGAGCGGTGCGATCGATTTGAGCCTAGAGGCCTGCGAAGCCCACGTCATATCGAAATACGACGAGCATGAACCGGGCGGCGATCCTGGTTCTAGGGAGTATTATGAATGGGAAATCGAGCGTGAGATATTGGCCAGGATGCTTGCCGCTTATCGATGGCGCTGGCGTGAAGCTGACAGTTCAATTCGATATCTCGCGACCGAAGAAGCCTTCGACATTCCGCTCGTGAACCCCGAGACCGGCCGCAGTAGCCGGACCTTCACGCTTGCCGGAAAGATCGACAAGATCATTTCCTTTGAAGGCAACACCGAGATCGTCGAACACAAGTCGACCACAAGAGAGATCGATCCTTCGACCGATGCCGGACAAAAGTACTGGCAACGGCTGCGAATAGACAGCCAGATCAGTACCTACTACATTGCAGCCATGGCCCTGGGCTACAACCCCAAAGACGTACTTTACGACGTTGTCCGTATTCCTACGATTGAGCCCTGCTGGCTTAGTCAGCGCGATACGAAGGCACTCAAAGAGACCGGAGAATACTTCTACACATTCCGCGGCGACGACAAGCCGACCAGTATTAACATGAATCAATCTGGATGGGGGGACATGTCGGGGCCGCGTCTTGATCAGTGGCGCGAAGAGCGCGAATACGTTCTCGAAAGCAAGGAAGTCGCCAGCGAGCTGATTGCTACCGTCGACGGTGTGCGCGTTGACACTAAGAAGGGGGCCAAGTTCGATTCAACTGGCGCGTTTGCTATCAGGGAATCAATTTCGATGTACGGCCAACGCATTACGGCTGACACTTTCCGTCGTCCCGATCATTATTTCGTTCGCCGAGCGATTCCACGCCTGGAGCGAGATCTTCAAGAGCATATGTACGGCGTATGGGAACTTGCACAGCAATTTCGGCGAAACCGTGAATTAGGCTTATGGCCGAAAAACGATCGGCATTGTATTGGTTTCGGGACATGTCCCTACTTCGATCTTTGCACTGGAGGATTCGATCCGCGTTCGTTTGCCGAAGGGAAGGCCGATCTTCCCGATGGTTTTGTCGTTGTTGATGACGTTCACCAAGAGCTCATAGATTCACAGGAGGATTGATGGCCACTACAAAAGCCCCGCCGAAAGCATCCCCAAAAAAGTCCACGATACCGCCTCCAACATCCATGCGGACATCGAAGCCAGCAGAGAATTTGCCGTTCGTCGGAAAGGCCAAAAAGGGAAGTCGGCCGCCGAAATGCTTATTCATGGCTGACAACGGCTGGGGCAAGACAACGCTCGCAGCGCACGCCGCGGACCCCGACGAGACGGTGATCGTTATGACTCACGACGAGGTAGGATTTCTGACTCTTTTGGATAATGGCCTTGTGCCTGACTGCGACCAGGCTGTTATCAAGACGTGGATTCAACTTACGGCTCTCTTAGAGTCGTGGATTGACGCACCTGAAATCAAATACCGGGTGATCGTATTCGACACGATGTGTGCCTTCGAGCGGCTCCTTCAAAAGAAAGTATGCGATGAGAACTTTGGCGGTGACATGTCCAGTAAGGGCTTTGGCGCCTGGCGAAATGGCCCCAAGGATTGTCTTAATGGTTGGGTCAGTTTCCTGAAGCTTCTCGAGGATCTTAATCGGCGCGGAGCCACGATCATGCTTCTTGAGCAGATTTCTATGAAGCAGGCGAAGAACCCCGTTGGCGATGATTACCTGAAATTCGTTCTTCGAAGCGACGATCTGATCGCGAATGTCACGAAGGACTGGTGCTCCATGGTCCTGTTTGGCCGATGGGTGACGATTACAGACAACAAGGACAGCGAAGGCAAAAAAACAGGTACCAAAGGTATTGGCGGTACAGAACGGATTGTCGTCACGTCGAACCATGACGCATGGACGGCCAAAAATCAATGGGGATTGCCTTCGGCGATTGACATTAGTGAAGACATCACTAATGGATGGGAAACGATACTCAGTTCAAGAAAAGGGAGACAGACATGAAAGCTAGTGCGGGGATTTACTATGGCAAACTCAAAGAGGTGGAGGTCGGAATCACGGGAAAAAACAAAACTTCCAGGATTAGGCTTACGTTCTTGGTGGCCGATATGGCGAACCAGGAAAATGATTGGGAGCCAGTTGATCCATTCGATCGCTCCATTGACCTGTATTTAACCGACAAAGCACTTGAATGGACAGAAGAAAAGTTAGCTGTCCTCGGGTTTGACGGTAATTACGCCAATCCTAGCATTCAAAGTTTCAATCCTGAACTTTCAGCTGATGGTTGCCAGATGGAGTGCTGCATCAAACCAAAACAGGGCGGAGAAGGGACCTTTGAAGAATGGACTCTCGTCATGCTTCGGGATGTTGGCACAACCGGTCTTGATCCACTCCAGGG
>SDBV01006992.1_pt1 | contig 15493 bp, 11 predicted proteins | sample 2277081 | NCBI WGS metagenome assembly SDBV01 (sample SAMN10402039, study PRJNA504765) | marine sediment metagenome | isolation source: marine sediment core GS10_PC15, 223 cmbsf | place: Arctic Ocean: Southern Knipovich Ridge | collected 2010
AAAATTGACCAACCATACACGGCATTTGTACCATCAGGCAGGAAATTTTCTGCATTATTCCTCCAGTACTTTGCTCTTTGCAGCCCTCCCCCCTCATACCCTGCCACATACGCATAAGCACCCGATTTAATAATAGATTTAGCATATTCGTTCATTGTGCCATCACTTAACACAGTTTCTGCCTCATTTTCCCAGTATTTAGCTACTAAATTTGCCCCATTAGATTCATATCCTGCTACATAAACATTTAAGCCTTCAACAAAAATAGAAGAGGCTTCTGCATACTGTGTACCATCTGTAAGGGGAGTTTCAACACTATTCTTCCAGTATTTTGCTACAGAATTTGTTCCATTCATTTCATATCCGGCAACATAGATATCAGAATCTATTACAAAAATAGAATTAGCTTTTGCATCATACGTGCCATTAGTAAGATAAACAGCGATACCATTCCTCCAGTATATTGCCACATTGTTCACTCCATTCAATTCATATCCTGCAACATATATGTCTGAATCTGATACAAAAATAGAATTACCCTGTGCAGTCGCCGAACCATCAGTAAGAATAGTTTCCATACCATTTTCCCAATATTTAGCTACTGTATATGACCCATTAGATTCAAACCCTGCAGTATAAACTGTAGTACCTGTGGATTCATTATCTTCTTCACAACTAAAAGTAACAATAAAGAAAATAAATAACAGTACGAAGCTAATAATAGTTTTATCAAACTTTGCAATCATTCTTGCATCCATAATGCTACACCTTATATATATTATATGACTTTTAAATTGAAATAATGCAAAAAATTATAAATAATTTTATTAAATATCTATCGGGCTTTCTTATTAATAAAATATATTTACTCAACAGAAGTTATAGTTGGACGAAGGCATCCTTAATAATGAATTATCAACAAATTTCTCTGTGAGCTTTGTGAGAGATCTTTTTTCAATAAGATGCAGAAAGAATAAGTGTTCAAGAGCGCTTAAATCACCTCAGCAGAGATAAATCATCTGTTGCAATAGAATGTATATTAAAATTGATATATTCCTGATGATCTGATTGTGTCCAGAAAGGATGAGTAAAAATCATTCTGTATTCAGACTTATCCGAATCCCAGATTTCATACTTAAACTTAAGGTCTCCAATAGAAATTAGATATTGATAATTTCCATTATAATCATATAAATAAGCCTTATTTCTATTAACACAGTAAATAAGCCCGGAGGAAAGAATTGCAGATATTTTATAAGGAATATTTAACTGTTCCAGCTGAATAGCTCCATCATAGTACCATTTGTAAGATAAATAACTTTCCGTATCCACATCGTAAAAAGAAATAAAACTAGTTACAATTGGAGGATTATTTATAAGATCAATATAATAAAACGCATTTTCTAAATCTGTGGGAAGGTCTGGTAAAGATATGAATAGAACTCCATCATTATTTCTACTATAAATCGAAAGACCATTATTGATATTAAATTTAGTCGGAAAACCTATAACGCTAAATTCCCACAATTCCTCATAGTAGTTATTTGATGAATCCTTAACAAGATATGCCGCATAATTAATTGACCCAAACTGAGTAACAGAAGCGCCAAGCAAATATTGAGGATCAACAGCTGGAACAGCAATATCCAGATCATTCTTAAGATTCAAATTGGAATTTATTGCTATATTAAAAGGTGTAGCCGGATCATAATAAAGATAATAAAAATCAGGATAAACAGGAACAATTGGATCGTAATAAAATGATCTGTAAAATATAAGGAGATCAATATTGCCTAAAATAGGAACATTCACTGGTATAGTATTTACATAAAAATTATTAGTTCTTGAGCTTTGTTTTTGTATTTCATATTCTGAGCTGCCTAAAGCCTGATTATTTTCTATATATTGTATAATAATTCTATCTGCTTTTTCTGTAATTAGAAACCCCTTATCCAGGCCGCTCTTACTGGGAATAAAATAAAAATCATTATCCACATCATACAAATCTTGAATTTCATATATTCCGGCTTCCTTTTTCATGTGCTCTGTTGCATTTATAGTTTCTGATAATTCTTCATCAAAAGGAGGTAAAGTACAACCAATAGTAAAGCTAATAAAAAGAAATATAATTAATAGAAAGATATAATATTTCATAACCTTATTCTCACTCCTATTCTAAAATTAAATAATTCTATTAGTGCATTATCTGTAACAATGTAAGTATTAAAAGAATAATCTCTGGGGTATGCTGCGCGCATCAGTTCTTCATCATCAGAAAAATATATATAAGGAGCATATTCAAGTAATAAACTTAATTTTCTGTCCGGAAAAACTTCCATACCAATAATAGGCTGAACACCGAATGGAAATAACCTGTCTATACTAATTCCATATTTACTTGAATGTATTACCCTTGTAAAAAAAACTGCCGCGATACTAGCTCTTATTTTATGGTGATTAGGATTAATATATGCTCCAAAACCTGCATAAAAATATGTTAAAGGATAACTTACAAAAATAGAACTGCTATCTTCTGTAGAAAAATGTATACCAAATAGATGAGTTGTAAATCCGACTTTTGCATAAAAATAATCAGGCACTATAAATATCCCTAAATCCGAACCAAAAAAACTTAAATTATTCATATAAAAATCAAGGAAAAGTCTGCCTATGGGTTTCTGCTCAAAAGAAATAGTTTCTAATTCCTCGTCTACAAATATTTCTTTTTCTATGGGATAATACCCCCTCAGGGATGCTTTTATGGAATAAGTAGCCGGAATTATAGTTTCATATTGAAACTCTCCTTCTACTCCCATAATAATAGGCTCTTCTCTTAATCCGATTATTTTTGTTCCCTGTTTAGCATTTATTATAATGATTCCGGTTTGAGCACCTTCCATAATAAAAATCTGTTCATCGGAGAGTTCTGAAGTATCGGTATCCGAAGTGCCGTCTGCAATGTATTTATCCTCTATTAAAGAAATAACATCGTTCCAGAACTGTCTTCCAAGTTCCCTAAAACTATTAAAACTTTTATCTTCTAATTGTTCATTTATAATAAATCTGTTTTCTGAAATATCATATAATTTAAGTTCAATTGATAAATTATCAGCATCTCCTATTATAACTACACTTAACCATGAATCCGTATTTAAAGTTATTGCTAGTGTATTTCTTTCCCTATCTGTTTGAGGAACAGTATCTTCAGAAGATTCAATTATTTCTATTCCATCAATTTCATTGCTCATTTTAACAAGTAATGTTTCATATATCATTAGAAATTCATTATCAGTAAAATTGGATCTAGTATTTTCTTCAAATAAAAGTAACAAACGAAGTGAGCTTTCCTGACTGAATGAATAAAAAGAAATGAGCAGAAATATTATAATAAAAAGGATTTTTATCATTCTCATTCTTTCCACCATTTATAACTTTTAAAAATATTTTTATTATCCGGATTAAAATAATAAAAATAATCACCATTCACATCATAAGCGTAATAAAAGTCCTCTTTATCCCAATCTTCGTATTCATCAATTGTTGTATTGCTTGACACTACGCTTACTAAACGCAATTCAGAATTATTCCGTACTCCTGTTATTCCGCTGCTTGTAAAACATATCGATTCGGATTCCAGATCACTAAAACTGATAGTAGAATAATAATCTAATAAATTCGAAACAAGAACATTGCCGGGGAAAAAATCTTTATTAATTAGTACAGAATAGTATGTATCATAATATGATTCTTCAAAAATAAATGAGATATTCGAATTATCATTATCATAAGTAATTTTTATAATTTCGTATGGTGGAGCATTTCCAATATTAATTCCTATTTCAAATGAACTACCTCCAATCCCATTCCAGTTTAAATCATATATATCAAACATTAAATCAGCTGGCAAAGCTGGCACATTGCTATTGTTCATTTCAAAAATGTAATTAATTCCAATTTCATCATTGGATACACCGAAGCTGTCTGCGTTTACTCCAGCCAGAGATGTATTATTTATAGGCACTAAATCATTATTTAATACAGTATTCCCTACTACAAAGTTTCCATTAGCATCAACCATACTCAATCTTCCAAGATCAAATATGAAATTATCATCATCATAAACTTCTTTTACTTTTAAATATTTATCCAATATTACAACTCTTTGTATTTGGCTTCCATAATACTGTTCCATGTATAAAAATAGATATTCCTCATTATCATTTTTTAGTGTATTAAATTGATAGTAGCTAATAGATCCGGGAATATCATAACTAATGTTGTTAGATATAAGAAGCAGGCTCTCACTCATATCAAATGGAGTAGCCTGGAAAAAATCACAGGAAAATATAGAAAGTATAATTATCAAAAGCAATAAATTAATTATTTTTACCATCTTCTAATCACTCCTATAGTTATTGGCGGGCCGAATCCACCATCAAGGGCAACAAACCCGCGTTCAAGAAGGTTTCTACCGATACCAACTGTATACTTACCCTCAAATCTTAAAAAGATAGCCCATTGTTCAATATTCCATTCCATCCAGAAGTTTGAAAAATTTATATAAAAATCCGTATAAAGATACTTTTCCGGAATAGAATAAAAAGTAAAAATGCATCCAAGCCCGGCAGATATTCCCATTCGAAAAGTAGAATTATAAGGAAGAAATAGATATTTACCTGCCAGAAATCTCAAATCATTATGAAAAACAGGATTGCTTCTTTCATCAAATCCATACTGCATATAAAAGTAATCATCTAAGCTAATAAAAAAAGAATCCGGTTTTATGTAAAATCTAAAACCCATTCCAAGCCCAAAAAATTGTCCGCTTGTCCAGAGCATTTCCGCTGCAAAGCGGGTTTTTTTAGCAAGAGGTTGTAAAATAACTTCCATACCCGTTTCTTCAAGTAATATTATTTCACCATCCGAATGATAACCTTCCTTCTTTTTATGGATAATTAATTCAGTACCAGCAATAAATGGTATAGTGGATATAGTAAGGCGGCCATTTACTATTTTACCAAGATAAGTATCACCTGCAAGATAAACTTCCAAACCTTCATCCTCAGAAATTAATGTAAGTTCATAAATTGAACTTTCTTCTATTTTTGCTGTATCTTCTATATAGATTTGAACAATGTATTCTTTTAATTCCTGTATTTGTGGAAGCATTTGAGTTATTGCATTATTTATTAGATTGTGTAATGACAGTCCTATTCGTCCGCTGTCGATATAACTTGCTATTAATCTGCCACTTTGAACACTATAACATTTAAAATCTATAATGATACTACTATCTTCAATATAATAAAAACCTGTAATTGCAAGGTCCGCTTTTACTGCATCTGCAATTGAGATTGCATTACTTCCAATAAGTAAATCAAAATTATTTAATCCCCGGGTATCTGCAATATCCTGCCATAATTGTTTATCTGTAATTGTAAAACCCATATTTGTAAGTTCTACTGTGATAATTTCAGTAATAATTTTTTGGTAGTCACTGTATTCACCTTCAGATAAATTAACACTTAAGAATATAACTGCTTTTGGAGTATTATTCTCGAGCTCTTCAATTTCCTGGGAAAATATAATATTTAGCGGTATTATTAAAACTAAAAAAAATATTATTATAGGTTTTTTCAAAATTCTATATTCTTTCCTTTCATTTAAAGTCTAACCTCTAATTATTTTATAGATTTAAAAACCTTTATATATTATAGAATATTTTTAACCAGTCTCTTTAATCATAATCTATCATAAAAAATAACAGTTAAAATACTATCAATTTAAATATACCATATATTAAATAAATATCAAGTAACATAATTTCCACAGTTCTAAATTTGATACGGATTTGGGCAGTCTCATAACATACTTAAAAACGTAAATTTTGATTTATTTAGGAAAACTCGATACAGCTTAACAGGATTTAAAAGGATTTTATATAATATTTGTATAAATTTTATTTTATCCTTGTTACTCTTGTAAATAAGTGTCAAGATTTATTTTATTTTTTATTATAGATTTTCATATTGCGAATTGCTAGCTTTTATTAACAAATGATTGACTAAAATATCCATTATGATATAATGAAGAAAACAAATTCTTTTTTAAATACTTAAAATGTCTGAAAAACAGTTAACAATAAAAGGCGATGATGTAATACGTATATTGAATCATGTCTATATCCTATTTAGGGAAGGCAATTTTACTGATTCAATTATTGAACTCGAAAATGCTTTGAAGATAGATTTCGAATATCCCGGCATAATAATAGCAATGAAATGTGCTAACTTCTGGCTGGAAAGGCAGAAAAGAATTGAAACTATCAACGACCATTATGAAAAAGGTGAATTTTTAATGGCACAATGGAAGCAGTTTACAGAATTTTCAGGTAAACTCGAAAAAATAACAGAAAAATGCCTATTCAGCATAAAGCAATATATTTTTGCTGAAGCTCTCAAAAATTATCTTCAGCTTCATAAAGATAGTGTTATTTATGAAACAGACATTCTTTTACGTATTGGTAGATGTTATAAAGGCCTTGGAAATTATGAAAAGGCACTGGAATTTATAGAGCTAGCAAGCCAGCAGAACAGTGGTAACACAGAAATTATGGCCGAATTGGCTGATTGTTATTCATTAGTTAATGAAATTCGTGCGAGTAAAGCATTTTTTAGAGAAGCATTTTTTAAAAATCCACAGGATATTGATCTTTCAATTTTGGAATCTGAATATATACATCGTTTAATTGATAAATTAAAGAAAATGGGATTTAAAAAGCCTGAATTAAATGAGTGGATACCTGTATATGGAATTATTTACGGTATTTTTAATATAAAAAGAGAATTAAGACCTCTTGAAATCGGCAAATTAAAACAGTCGATATTTAAACTTGAACAATCTTTTTTTAAGGATATAAATAAGGAAGAATTTTGTATACCAAGATTACTTAATCATTATTTCTGGTTAATAGATCATTATGTCAGCACTGGAGAAGAAAAAATAAAAATCGAAGAAGTGTTAAAAAAAATAGAAAATATTAATCCGGAAATTTACAAAGAATATACCAGTTAGGGAGTTATTTAAATGGCGAAATCGATTATGAAAAAAATTAACGATCTGTTGAATGAAGAAAAATGGACCCGTGCGGCACTAAATAGTTATTCCATTAACAATTTTAAAGAACTCGATGAGATTATCGAACTCATTAAAAGCCAGAAGAAAGAAAATGAAGTAAAAGAATTATGTGAAGAGCATTTAATACACTCAAAAAATAGTATTATTGCTCTTTATGTTGGTGGAATTATATCTCTAAGCAATCAGCTTGTAGATGATTCTAATATAATTATTCTTATTAATCTTTTTTCAGATAATCATAAATGGAACATAGTTGAATATTTATGCAACAGAATTCTGGAATATGGTGAAAATAAATATGCGCTAAAAACACTTGCAGAATGCTACAGCAATGAAAATAAAGTAGAAGAAAAATATGAAGTATGGGAAAGATTAATAAAAGTAGATTTTGAAGAAACAGAAATCATTAAACAGCTTGCAGAAAAAAAAGAAGAAGAGACAGATATAGAAGCAGCAATTGAGTATTACAAAAAAGCAATTCACCGATATGTTAATAAAAAGATGTTTTCTAATGTTAAAGAATTATGGCAGAAAACAATAGAACTTACTCCGAATGATATAGACTTTTTCTACCTTATCGAGAAAAAAGTATGTACTACATTAAATGAAGACAGAGCTGCTATTTTATTAAATACCCTATATCACGAAATTAAAAACAATAATCAATGGGAGATATTAATAGACATCCTAAAACGTATTTTAACTTATGAACCTAAAAACGTGGAATCAAGAAAAGAGTTAATAAGATGTTATCAGGAAAACTATAAGGATCATACGCAATTAGAAGAGTACATAAGAATATCCAATTTAAACCAGAATTGGCGTAATGTTCATGATGCGATTAATGACTTTGAAAAACATATTGCATTTGATACTGATAATTATGTTTTTCATAGGAGCTGGGGAATCGGTAGAATAAAAGAAATTGACAGAGATTCTGTAATAATTAACTTCATTGGTAAATCCGGCCATAAAATGTCTCTTAAAATGGCAGTTAATGCCCTTTTGATTCTAAATAGTGATCACATATGGGTTCTAAAAAAAATAATGGATAAAGCCGAATTAAAACAAAAGATTAAAACAGATTATAGCTGGGCACTTAAAACAATAATAAAAAGTTTTAATAATGTTGCTAATATGAAAAAAATTAAAGCAGAACTTGTACCGGATGTTCTTACTACCGGTGAATGGTCAAAATGGAATATAGAAGCAAGAAAAATCCTTAAAACAGATCCTGCATTTGGTAATTTACCGGATAAAAGAGACTTATTTGTAGTTAGAGAGACACCTATTTCTTTTGAAGAGAAGACTTTTAATAAATTTAAGGCAGAATCGGATTTCTTTGGAAGAGTACAGGTAATTCAGGATTTCTTAAAAGAAGTTGGGCCGGATTCAGAATATTTTGAAGAAATGTTTTCGTATTTTGTTGCATTTACTAAAACATTTACAAATATTACGGAATTTGTTGTATCAAGCTATCTATTAATACAAAAAATAATTTCTGTATATCCTTATTTAAATCCGGGACTGGATTTTAATTTTGCAGAATTATTCTTAAAGATAGAAGATTTAGAAGATCTTTTTTCAAAAATCAATGATAATGATATTAAAAAAGACTTCCTTATCAATGTTAAAAAATCAGAAAAAGATTGGCCGGAAATATATTCAAAACTAATTCGATTATACTTAAATAAATTTATTACAGAAGAACTTGTAAATGCCAGTAAATTATCAATTATTAAAGATATGTTTTTAAATTTTTTGGATCGTTATCGGGAACATAGAGAAACTTTTATCTGGCTTTCAAGGAATCTTTCAGATGAACCATGGTTTGCCGGATTATCAATTTCTTTTGAGAAAATACTTATTTGTATGATTCACCTTCTTGATATTACTTATAGAGAGATTAATAACAGAAGAGATGTGGCTTTAAACAGGAAGCTAAACAAACAAATACTTGATTTTTTATTTAACGAAAGAAAACTTATAAATTTCTTAATGATAACAGATGAAGATTCAATTACTAGAATATATACTCTAGTAGAAGATGTTAAGGAACTCGATCCTTCATTAGTAATAAATTTAAAAATTAAGATTAAAGAACGTTTTCCAAATTTCAAATTCCTTAGAGAAACAGAAATTGAAGTTAAATCCAGAGGCATTTTAGTTACCAGATCAGGGTATGAATCTAAACAAAAAGAGCTAAAACATTTAATTGATGTGGAAGTACCACAAAACTCCAAAGATATTGGAACAGCTATGGAAAAAGGAGACCTTCGCGAAAATGCTGAATATAAAGCAGCTTTAGAAAAACAGGACTTACTAAATTCTGTAGCCTCAAAACTACAGGAAGAATTAACCGGTGCACAGATTGTAGATGTAAATCATATAAACAAAGAAACAATTTCTTTTTATACAAAAGTTACACTGGATAATAAATTAACTAATAAAACAGAAGAATACACGATTTTAGGGCCATGGGAATCTGAACCTGAGAAAAATATTATTTCATATCTTTCACCATTAGGTACTAATTTAATGAACAAGAAAAAAGATGAAGAATTAAAATTCAAAATAAATGAAAAAGAATTTCACTATATCGTTAAAAATATAGAAAAGGCTATATATTAGGTTATTATTAAATAAATTTTATTGTACCGGAATTTCAATTGAAATTCTAATGAAATAGTGGAGCACAGGAAGTGTAACTACTATAATACAAATAATTGTACATGGATGTACTATTTTATAAAGTTAGGTGGAAATCATGAGATTATTTTTTATTATTGTATTCTTATGTATAATAGTATCTTCTCCTCTTTCATTTGGAGAAAATATTGATTTGATAGTAATGGTGGATATATCTGCCAGTATGGATGCGTATTTTAATGAAGTTGTTTCATACTTTATAAATGACCTTTTATCAAATAATATTAATAGCGGAGATAATTTTTACTTCCTGATATTTTCATCAAGAAGTGAACAATATGGAATGTTTAAGATTGATAATGAACCTGAATCTGTAGAAGGTGTTATTAATAAAATAAAACTTGTTCAGCCTATTGCCCTTTACACAGACTTTGTAGAAGCATTACAGTCTTTATATGATTTTTCTAACTCCTTACCACAGGAAAGGCCCAAGTTAATCTTGTTACTTACAGACGGCATCCATGATCCTCCTCCGGAAAGCAAATATAATCTTGAAAGCAGGGAAATAGAAATATTAATTGGACAAATCGGCCAAAAAATGAGAAAAGATAACTGGGTATTTAAGATTATTAAATTTCCTTTAGGAATTAATGAAGCTGCCAATTCCAATAATAGTGAATCTTCTACTAATAATAATTATCTTGATGTACTTGCTGATAATTCAGAATCTGAGATTATTGAATACAATTCTGATTCACAAGAGGACAATTTAACTGAAATTGAATCTGAAATACCTGAACTTAGAAATGATAATATAACAAGTGATAATACGACAAATGACATTGTAGCAAGTGAAACTGGCGAAAATGTAACAATTTATCTAATTGATCTTTCTAAAAATCTACTCCTCTATATAATTATTGCAGTATTAGCAATAGCTTTAATAATTGTATTATTAATTTACAGAACAAAATCTTCCGGTAATATTGACAGAGCAGTTAAAAAGACTGCCAATAAAAAGAAAATAGAAGGTAAATCGCAGCAAATAGAAATGCGCGTTAAAATGCAGAACCCGAAAATCGGTTATAGAAATATTCATCAGATAGGAAGAGATAATTATAAAAGTATTGGCGGAGGTAAATCAGCATTCCTTATTTTCTTTATCAAATTTCCTTCCCATATTGCAGAAGTACACTGGAATGGCAAAGATTTTACATTTGTTCCTGTAAGAACTGATTTTTTTCCGGAATTAAAAGGGCCGGTAAAAAAATGCTTGAACAAAAACATCCCGGCTTTATCAAAAAAAGGACATTCAATAACTATTAACTTTTTCGAATATATTTCTCCGTTGGATAAAATAAACAATATATTCAATAAAGTAATACACAGTTATAATTAATTTTAATTTAAAATAAATTATACTTGAAATTATACTTAAAATCGTACAGGGCATTGATATTTTCTTTCTTTTTGCATAATATTGATTAACAGGTAAACAACTAATGCGTATTTTAATTACTAATGACGATGGAATAAACAGCCCGAATTTAAAAGCACTTGCAGAAAAATTAAAAGAAAAACATGAAATATGGATTATTGCTCCGGATTCAGAACGAAGCGGATGTTCACATTCAATAACCATAAAAGACTGGCTTAAGTATAAAAAGATAAATGATAATACATTTACTTGCAGCGGCACACCAGTAGACTGTATATTATTAGGTAAACTACATTTAATAAAAGACGAAATTGATATGGTAATTTCGGGCCCCAACTTAGGGGTAAATTTGGGCACAGATATTCTTTTTTCTGGAACGGCAGCAGCAGCAAGACAAGCAGTTTTAATGGGCATTCCGGGTTTAGCAACTTCTTTATATAATGAAGAACTAAATTCTAATTTAGATTTTGCAATAGAATTTATTGCAAATAACTTAAATATATTTAAAAAATTATCAACAAAAGATCATTTTCTTAATATAAATTTTCCAAAAAAGCTTACAAAAACTTCAAATGCAGTTATTACTTACCCTTCTGTTAGAATTTATAAAGACTGGCTTACTAAATCAGACAATGATGGTAATTCAGATAAAGAACTAACTTATAAAATAGACGGAGAACCACCGGATTCTAATTTTGCAAAAGGTTCAGATTGTGATATTGTAAATTTAGGAATGATTTCCATGTCACCTATAATGATTCATCCTTTAACTCACGAAGTCATTTCCGAATATAAGAATTCTATTTTTTGGGAATTAAAGGATAAAAAATGAATATAGATTTATCTAATGGGATTAAACTTTATAAAAATAAAAGTTACGAACGAGCATTAAAAGAATTTAATAGTCTTTTAGACAAAATAGATGAAAATTCTTTAGAAAAAGTAGAACTTGATTATCATATTGGATTAACACTCACTAAATTAGAAAATTATGAAGAAGCTTTACTTCATCTTGAGCAAGTTGTTAATTCGCATTCCAGCCTGCTCCATATATTTCAAAGCAGGATGATATTAGGTTATATCTATATAATAACAAAAAGGTATAAACTTGCTGAATTTGAATTTAATAAACTTATAAAAGAAGGTGCACAATCACCTCAGATATTCGCATCTTTAGGATACATATGTTTTGTCCAGAATGATATAAAAGAAAGTATTCAATATTTTAAAAAATCTCTTAAAATAGATGAAAACTACGCAAATGCTATTAATTCCCTGGGATATGTATATGCGGAAAAAGGAATAGATCTTGTAGAAGCTATAATTCTGTGTAAAAAAGCTGTAAATTTAAAACCTGAAAGTCCAGCCTATCTCGATTCACTTGGATGGGCATATTATAAAAATAAGCAATACAGTGAGGCCCGTTCATATCTTAGAAAAGCCCTGGAGTTTGCACCTGGGAATAAAGATATTGCCCTTCATATGAAAAAAGTACTATCGAAATTCTCATAAATTATTAAATAAAAATATTTAACTTTATAAATGCATACCGTCGATACTATAAATGGAGAAAGAAAATGTCATATGATAATATATCAAACTTAATGACAGCTAAAATAACAAACTTTTCTGCAGAAGATATGGTAATAGATAAAAATGAGATTAAGAATATACTGTATCTGAGTATAAACAACGATGGTTTAACAGGTGGCTTAACAATTGATAATACTGAAAAAATATCGATTAAAGAAAATCATACTATAGATACTTTTGCATAATTTTTATATAATACGTCCGTGAAAACAAAAAAAATCATTTTATTCATTATTATCTTATTTTGCTGCATTTCATCTGTATTTACAGAGCCTATTAACATGGATGAGGTATATGCAGAAGAAGATTTTAGGTGGGGTGTAATTGCATTTCATAATGGTTTTTACAATAATGCTATTCTATCATTTGAAAAGGCTTTATCTTTAAGCCCCGATTCCGCTCTTACAAGAACATGGCTTGGAAGAGCTTTTTATAAATCAGGATTAGAACAATTAGCTTTAAATGAATGGAATTATATTTCTACTAATAATCAGGCCAGTTCCGTTCTAAACTCCTGGATACAATCTATCAATTACCGAAGATCAATTGTTCAGGAAATAGAAGAGGATGAAAGATATATAATAATTTCAGAAATTGATGCAAATGATGAAAACTATCATCAATTTCGCCGTCCAATTTCCATCGAACCTACGAATGATGGTTCTTTTTTTCTTGTTGCATTTGCATCAAATGAAATACTTCGAATTGATGCAAATCATAATGTAACTAATGTATATAGAGGTTCATTATTTCAGAATTTTGATCATCCTTATGATGTTTTAAATATCGATGACGAATATATGTTTGTTTCTGAATATCTGGGTAATTTTATTTCAAAGTATACATTTAATGGTATCAGGCTTCTTACAATCGGAAATACAGGTTCCGGAGCTGGTGAATTATTGGGGCCGCAATATCTTGCTCAGGATGGAAAAGGTTATATTTATGTTACAGATTATGGTAACAAGCGTGTAAATAAATATGATTATGACGGTAATTTTATTCTTTCATTTGGTAGAAGAACATCTTTTTTTCCTGGTTTTACAGAACCTACTGGAATTGCAATAAGTAATGATATGATTTATGTTGCAGACAGACAGAAAAAAGCTATATTTATTTTTGATTTAAGCGGAAATTATATACGAAGTATAGCAGATGGTGAACTAATTGCACCGGAAGGAATATTTTTTAAAGACTCAAACACAATATTAATTGCAGATACAGAAAGACTTATAGAATTTAATATAGAACAGGAAACTCTTTATTCATTTGAAGATCTGGAGAACTATGCTGAAAGGCTTATTAATGTAGGTGTAGATTCAAATAATAATATTCTAACTATTGATTTTGATCAGAACAAGGTTTTTTTATTAGCAGAAATGTCAAATCTTTATACAGGACTTTTTGTGCAGACAGAAAGAATATCTGCAAATAATTATCCTGAAATTGTTATAGATGTCTCAGTTACGGATAAAGACGGTAGTCCTATAGTTGGACTTAAAGCAGATAATTTTTATATTACAGAGAATCATAATTCTGTACGTGATTATGAATTGCTCCTTACAAATCAATCTGCTACTCAACTGACAATTTTAATACTTGTAGAAAAATCTTTATCTGCAATGTCAAATAAAGCGCAAATAGAAGAAGCGGTAGAAGATATTTTTAATATTTTTAATGAAGATGCACGGATTATTTTAGTTTCGGCGGGTGAAACACCAGCTGTAGAATTAAAAGAAAATATATCAAGATTAAGATTAGTTGATGCAGCTACAGATGGAAATTATTCGGACAACTGGCGTTTTGATCTTGGAATAAGAAATTCTGTTTCTGAACTTGTTGCTTTAAGGGGTAGAAAATCGATTATATATATTTCACAGGGCGGTATCGGTTCCAATCCCTATAAGGATTATGATCTATTAGAAATAACACAATATCTAAAAAATAATTCTATCGATTTTAATACAATATATTTTAATCAGACTAATTTGCATCCTGATATCTCATATCTAAGTGATACTACCGGCGGAAATTCAACATTTTATTTTCAGATAGAAGGATTAAATAACCTTCGTTCCGAGCTACTAAGTTTTATACCTTCTGTTTACACATTTAAATATATCTCCCCTTCTTATTCGGACTTTGGACGAGAATACATACCAGTAGAAATAGAAGTTAACTTAATGAACAGAAGCGGTAGGGATGAGTGCGGTTACTTTGCTCCGTTGGAATATTGATTAAATATTCCTGATAGATATCCTATTAAATTTATACTTATCCTTAATTTTATTAAAATTATTCTTTAACCGGCCATTAAAAATAGCATCTACTTTATTTAGTGAACGGTTCATTACTGTTTCTTTAGGAATAAAACATTGTATAGCATAATTCCCTTTTAAAGTTCCAGCAATTGTACCTGCATCTTTTGAACTATGTGTAGCCGAAGTAAAAGTTGTACGGAATTCATATTTAATACCGGAATTAGAAATAAGTTCTATACTTCGTTTTATCTTTTTAATTATACTGACTTGCAACTTTTCATTATCTATAATACCTATTGCATTACCGTATTTGTAAATATCTAAAGGTGCTTTTATGTCCATAGCAATGTAATCTATCAGTTTTAAATCTAATAATTTTTGAATAACTTGTGGACGCGAACCATTTGTTTCCAAA
>SDBV01006993.1_pt1 | contig 15492 bp, 10 predicted proteins | sample 2277081 | NCBI WGS metagenome assembly SDBV01 (sample SAMN10402039, study PRJNA504765) | marine sediment metagenome | isolation source: marine sediment core GS10_PC15, 223 cmbsf | place: Arctic Ocean: Southern Knipovich Ridge | collected 2010
CGTCCCAGGATCGCGGGTCGGGCATGTTGTTATGAAAGATCTTGCCGGCCCCCGCCGACAGGTAGCCGTGTTGGCTGAAGTACTTAGGCAGGGTCACCGCGCGGGGCAATACCTCGCGCCAGATTTGATAGTTGGAATACAACCCCGAACGGTACGTATGGATGCCCGTCAGCAAGGCGGTTCGAGAAGGGTTGCAGGCGGGCGAGGCGCAGTAGCAACGGGTGAAATTGACGCCCGCCTTCGCCAACCGGGTCAGGTTCGGCGTTCTCGCCTGGGGATGCCCACCCAACGGCTCGATCCAGTCGTTCAGATCGTCCACCGAAATGAACAACACGTTCGGTCGGGTCCCGGGCGCTCGACGCTCGGCCCCCTGCAACGACGCGGCGGTCAGCGCCAGCCACGCCCAGAGCATGACGGGCGGGCCGATCGTTGTTCGCAGATTGAAGCAGCGTGCTTTGGTCATGGGAGTTTTCCTTCCTGCGTAGCGGAGCAGGCATTGAGTCAGTACACGGGCCCGCGGGTGGCACAGGCGTTTTTGGGTGGCACCGATGATTTTGCGGAGAGGGCTTTGCCATGCTGTTCGGCTGATTCGCAAAATCGTCGGTGTTGCGCAGCAACAGGATGATCTCAACATATCAAAACACCCACCCCAGCGGAACACCGACGGACTTGCCTTGCCCGAGGGTGATCCAACAAGTGGCGGCGTCGATAGCACGAAAACGACACCCACTGGGCATGAAGCTCGTCATCGTAGATTCGTCGCCTGGCCATGGGACCATTATCCCATCGGGCAACGGGCGCCGCAATCCTCCAATTGCTGCGCAACACCGACGAGTTTCCGAATGAGTCTCCTCCAATGGCAAAGCCTAGTGCGGAAAATCATCGGTGCTACCCGCTGAGGGACACATTACAGAAAATCGCACCACCAAAGAAGGAACCGGAAAAACAGTTTATTGATGAAGTTCCGTTTTGACTCTTCAAGAGGAGGATTCATCCTCACTTGTGTACGAGTCTCTCAAGATGTTGGGCAATTCTCTCTTGATGCGACGCTATCACTTTTAGCGTTTCCTTGGTCCGTCGACCATCTTGAACCAAGTCGACAAACGCATAAATCGCCTGGCCACTAACCATCGACCCAATTGAGGACATGGAGAGAACAAACAGACCCCCCACGATAATATCCCATGCTTGCGGTTCTTTAGATGCGATAGCGAGAAATAACAAGAGGACCGTCAATCCTAGGCCAACAAAGCCAATTCCGACGCAAAAAGATGCATAGCCTCTGAGCATTGGATAGGCGTCCACTTCTTTCGTACGCCCCACCACTTGTGGCGACTCTACGAATGCATTGTCTGACGGGCCGAATATCTTGTCGGGGGTCGGTCCATCTTCTACTTCTTGAAGCACATTTTTCCAGTGTGCCACCTCTTCTTGCGTATTGCCGTCTGTCTTTTCAGGAGGGCTCGGCCTTTCCGGGGCGTCAAAGAGGCTCTTTAACCGTGAGGCAGACACCCATTCACCTTCAGCACCTATCCGAAGGAAGGTATCTGGCGTCACATCACCATCAAGAGCCTTCTGTCGCAATTCGACTCCAGTGACGGGGCCGATCACTTCGCCCATCAGGTTGAAATAGAAATCTTTTGCCATGGATATGCCTCACGCTGCGTTTGACACGCTTATCTGCGGTCAATGTCAGCCGCCTGAATCAGACAGGTTGCCTTTTCCGTCTCCAATATCCAACAGCACCAAAAGTCAAACCGATAAGGCACCAGATGATGACGGAGGAAGGTTCGGGGATGACTTGGGCGGCAGCATACCTCGTTCCTTCGGAATCTCGTGGAAACGCTCGATAGGTTGCGTATCCTTCCGTGTGGCTTGTCTTGCGAATCACAAATTGAAAGATGCTGCCGGCGGTATCATTGTCAAAGTCGAATACGTACGACTGAGTTTCAGCGAAATACCAACCGCCTGTCACGTCACCGTCTGGTCCGAATATCGAGCCAATCGAAGTCAATGAGTCGATTGAATCTCCGACGAATCCTTCGACTTGCGTGATACCATTCGTATGCTGGTTAATCTCCAGTTGGTCAACAACGGTCGGGCCATTGAAAGTGTAGGTAACAACTGCCCTTGTTGGATCTGGAATATGCGGAGCGAGCATTACTGGTGGTCTTGTGTTGTTAGGAAAATCATGGTCGTGCATCGAAAAGTTCTCTGCCACCATTGGCACAAACGATTCGTCTGGATTGATGAGGTATCCGATGCCCAAATTGACGTTCAACGGATAAGGAGGGGCACTCACACCCCACACGTCGTCAACTACCGGGTGACTTATATCATTCTGGCTGTTGACCGGAATCGAAACGCCTACGATCACGGATGCTTGCACTTGCCGCGCTCCACACAACAAGACCACCGCACACAAAATCAATCGTTTCATCGTGCTCCCTCCAAAGTTGCGGGGCGACCTGTCACCCCAAGGAATCCCCAACGCAGGCTACCAGTATACCAACGGATCACCGTTTTTGAAACAAATTCACAGCAAATCAGCAAAAACGGATCTGGGGAGGGGTTTGCTTGCCCGTCTGCACCGATGCACCCATTTGTCATGCTGAAGCATAACCTACTCGACTATTCTCTCGCCGGGTCACTTCGGTCCCATACACGTCACACGGCCGTCCTCGAGCGAGATGTAGAGCCGGCCGTTGGCCACTGCGGGTGGCACAGGCGTTTTTGTGTGGCACCGATGATTTTGCGGAGAGCGCTTTGCCATACGGTTCGGCTGATTCGCAAAATCGTCGGTGTTGCGCAGCAACAGGATGATCTCAACAGATCAAAACACCCATCCCAGCGGAACACCGACGGACTTGCCTTGCCCGAGGGTGATCCAACAACCGGCGGCGTCGATAGCATGAAAACGACACCAACTGGGCGTGAAGCTCGTCATCGTAAATTCGTCGCTTGGCCATGGGACCATTATCCCATCGGGCAACGGGCGCCGCAATCCTCCCGTTGCTGCGCAACACCGACGATCTTCCGAATGAGTCTCCTCCAGTGGTAGAGCCTACTGCGGAAAATCATCGCTGCTACCCGCTCACCGTCGAAAAACTTACCGCCACGGCCGCTGCAAGGTGTTTCTGGAAAACAGTTTACGGCTCCATGGCCGAAATCAGCCCGCGAATTCCGGCGAGGAGGCTGATTTAGAGACTTGCCGCAACAGGCCGCCACGCGAAGAATTCGTTGGGGCGACCTCTTGCCGCTCTAAACCGGCAAGCTTCAACATGGCTAAAGACTTTACCGTCTTTCGGAAGCCACCGGTTTGGTTGCGGCTTCTAGTCGCGTGATGAAGTTTCCGGCAATCTCGAGCGTGGATTCTGCGAGGGCAATATCTTCCGGGAAGCGAAACCCCTAACTCGTGGAGGTGAGTTGTGATGAGTGTGATGACGAAGACATTGTGTGTGTTGGCCGTGGTCTGTGGATTCTTCGTATTCCCCGATTTCACGTCCGCAGCGGTGCGTCGGTCTCCGTACGGCGGCATTCAACACCCGACCTATTCCTCGATGCGACAAGCACAGTCGCGATCTTACGCGTACCGCAACCGCAGCTATCGTCGGCCCTACACGGTGGCACGACGATACTACTACCGGCCCTATACGGTAGCACGACAGCACTACGCCTGCCCTCAAACGGCGGATGTGGCTACCACGGACGTGTTGCGGTGAGCGTCGTGTGGGAAAAAAGGGGACAGGTACAGTTTTTTACAGGGTTCGTTTTCGAGGGCGACCACATGACTGAAGCGTGTGTTGCTGGTCGAGCGCCGCGGCAGTTTGGATAACCCGGTTAGGGCTGCCCAACGGCGTGTCTCGATTCGTGCTGGTTCGCAGCGAGTTCGAGGTTAGGTGAGGGTGTCCGGGAATTCGAGGCTGTAGGGAACGGCCTCCGTGCCGTTCCGTGGAACCGCCGATCGCGGCGGAACGGCACGGAGGCCGTTCCCTACAGAGATTTCCGGCGTTTCGAATTCCCGGACACCCTCGGTTAGGTAGTTAGGGGATTAGGTTGTTAGGGACACAAAGACACACTCGAATTTCGATTCCCTAACAGCCTAATCCCCTAACTTCCTGACCTCCCTTCGGGTTGCGGCCCGCCGCGCTAGGTGCCTGTCCCCTTTTCATTTCAGCCACCGATCGAGCCAGCCGATCACCGTTTCGTGCCAGAGGATCGAATTGTGGGGTTTCTGCACCCAGTGATTCTCGTCCGGGAAATAGAGCAGCCGGCTCGGAATGCCCCGCCGCTGTAGGGCGTTGAAGGTGGCGATGCCCTGGACGTCGACGACTCGATAATCCAACGCCCCGTGAATCACGAGCATCGGCGTCTTCCAGTTGCCGACGTAGTTGATGGGATTGTGCTTTTCGTAGCCCTGGGGGTTGTTCCATGGCGTGCCGGCGTGGTCCCATTCGGGAAACCAGAGTTCGTCGGTGTCGAAATAGGCCATCCGCTCGTCGAGGTTGCCGTCGTGATTGACCAGGCAGCGGAAGCGGTCGGGCCAGTTGCCGGCGATCCAGTTGATCATGTAGCCGCCGAAAGAAGCGCCCAGCGCGCCGACCCGGTCGCCGTCCATCCATGGATAGCGCCGCAGCGCCGCCGGCAGGCCCTTGCGGAGATCCTCCAGCGGCTTGCCGCCCCAGTCGCCCCGGATCGAGTCGGTAAAGGCCTGCCCATAGCCGGTCGAGCCGTGAAAATCGACCATCACCGCGGCGTAACCGGCGCCCGCATAGGCCTGCGGGTTCCAGCGATAATGAAACGTGTTGCCGAACGACCCCTGGGGACCGCCGTGGATCAGAAACGCCACCGGATACTTCCGCGAAGGGTCAAAATCCACCGGCTTGACCACGTACGCGTAGACCTTCTCGCCGTTGTATCCGGGCAGCGAAAACTGCTCGTAGTCCCCCATCCGCGCCGCGGCGACCCTGGCGGCGTTGATCCGGGTTAGAGCGCGCCGGTCGGTTCCGTCGGGTCGGATCGAATAGAGTTCGGCCGGGGATTTCAGATGATCCAGACTGTAGATGATGCGCGAGCCGGAAACGGCCGGCGATCGCACGTAGCCGTCGCGGACGACCGTGCGAACGTCTCCCGTGGCCACGTCGATCTCAAACAGCGAAGATTGCCCGAGATTCGGCGCCGTCGCGTAGAGCGAGTGGCCGTCGGCCGACCAGCAGACGGTCGACGGCGATCGGTCCCAGTGCTGCGTTTTCGTCAAGAACCGCTGCTTGCCGTCCGACCATCGACGCAACACGATCCGGAAGCGATCCGACTCGTAACCGGGCCGGCTCATGGCCAGGTAGGCCATGGTCTTTCCGTCGGGCGAAAACGAGGGGCAGCAGTCCCAGGCCCGGTTTTTCTCCGTCAGGCACTCGGGCGGTGAGGAACCGTCGATTGGCACCCGATACAGGTCGAAATCGGTCGACCAGGGCTCCTTCGGCCCGACGTCGCGCGCGGTGAAGACGAGCTGCCGGCCGTCGGGCGTGAAGGTGAACTCCTCCGGACCGCCGAACGGCTTAGAGGGCGTGTCGGCATCCATGTTCGCCATCACGTCGACCGGCTTCCCTTTGCCCGTGATGGGCATGGCGAACAGGTGGCTGCGCCGGCCGTCCTTCCAGGTATCCCAGTGGCGGACGAAGATCCGGTCGTAGATCCTTCCCGAATGTTTGCGTTTGGCCTGCTGTTGGAGCTTCGCCTTGGTGCCTTGGGCCGAAGGACAGTCGAGGAAGACGTCCATCGTAAACGCCATCTGCTTCCCGTCGGGCGAGAGGATCAAGTTTTCCGCGTCCAGGTCCAGGTCGGTCAGTTGCTCCGCTTCGCCGCCGTCCAGTGAGATCCGCCACACCTGCGACGACCCGGATCGGCTCGACAGGAAAAGGACCGCCTCGCCGTCGGGTGTCCACCGCGGATTGTGGTCGCCGGCGGGGTGGGTGGTCAGGCGTCGAAGTCCGGTTCCGTCCGCTCGCACGAGCCATAGATCGGTCTTTCCCTTGTTTTCATCGAGATCCGTGGTTCGCAGCGAGAAGACGATCCGGCCGCCGCGGGGCGACACGCGAGGGTCGGAGATCCGTTGCATCGCCAGCATATCGCCGACGGAAAACGGATGCGTCGCTGCGTCATCGGCGGCTTGTACACACAGCATAGCTGCCAGCGTCAGAAAGAAAGGACCACTCATGGCTCGCTCCCATCGGGTTTGGAAAAGTCTTGGCGGACAACTCAAGGATAGCCGCGCCCCAAGCCGTAATCAACGTCTAAATCACCAGACACCGCCGTTGTCCGGATTGCAGACCGTGGTGGCCGTGGCAACCTCTTGCCAATTGGAACGTATTCTGCTCTACTAACTCGAAGGTATTCCGATTGGGCAACGAAGGAAAGACGCATGAACGTATTTCGGTGCATGACGGTCCTGGCCGCGTGGCTGGGAGTGTTCGGCGTCGCTTGGCAGGCGTCTTGCAACGGCGCGACTTCGGCCGCCTCGCCGGCCGGGAGTTCTCAGCCGGATACGGAAACGGAGACGGCCATTTGCGAGGTGAAACTGGCCGATCCGGTGGCCGCGTCGAAGCTCGAGCAAGTCTACTGCGTCGTTCAATCCCGAGACCCCAACGGATTCCCCGTGGCGTATGCCTTGTCCGTCAAGACGCACGTATGCGCCGACAACAAGGAGTGCAAGATGGTGGAAGTGACCATGCATTGGAACGCGCTGGGTTATTTCGAACGACTCGAGTGTCCTGCGGACAAACCGCTCACCAAGAAGGAGCACGTTGAATTCGATGCCCGGGATTACGCCAAGCTCGATCGGATTCTGAAAGACCGGCACTCCATTCTCGGGCGACACTCGCTCGCCTTTCTGGTCGAGCCGGTCCCGGCCGGCCAGGACGTCGATGCATGGACCCGACCGACCCCGGCGGCCGTGCAGGAGGCGGTGGTCCAAGACGCCGCCTATACCACCTGGGTGATGTGGCGCTGGGCCAACGGAGAGATCGTGCAGAAGTTGCGCGGCCTTACGGAGCAGAGCTGTACGCCCGGCTATCTCGAGCATCTCTTGCGTGGCGAGGACGGCAGATGTGTCGAGTTCGCCCTGAAGTACGTGATCGAGCACCATCCTTCCGACGTGCAATTCCTCGATAGTGTTTTTCACGCTCTGGAGCACGGCGACGGCGAGCACGTTTCACTCGCGCTGGGATTGCTGAACGAAGCGGTGAAGGACAAGAACACCCTGCACGCCCGGTTGATCGAGTCATGCCGTCGTATGAAGAGCGCTTACTGTCCCATGGTCTTGGCCTATTTCGCTGCGGAGGCGGACCTGCCCCCAACCACGCTGGAGAGACTTTCGGGACCTTTGGATCGGCTGGCCTATTTTCCGGTTCATCTGACTCTGAGATTGCTGCAACAGAGGAAGTTCTTCTCTGAAAAGACGGAGTCCGATGTATCTCGACTGCTGGACAGCGACGACTTTTTCATAGCCAGAAGAGCGTGCGAATACCTAATGAAGCAGGACGTGGGCAACGAGACCAAGAGCAAGATCGACGCATTCCGCGAGCAGAATCGGGACCGGTTGTAGAGTAACCGACGAAACCCGTATGCTTCTTGATCAGATCCGATCAGATCCGATCAGATCAAGCAAGCAACGGCGAGAGCCTTTCGCGCAACAAGAGGGGAGGGGCGACCATGGGCTGGATCTACCTGCTGGCGGCCGGTCTATTCGAGATCGGCTTTACCACGTTCCTGAAGCTCTCCGACGGATTTACCAGGCTGGGATACTCGCTGGCGTTTCTGCTGTTTTCCGCCGTCAGCTTCTGGCTGCTGACCAGGGCCATGGCGACGATCCCCCTGGGAACCGCCTATGCGGTCTGGACGGGCATCGGCGCGTTGGGCACGGCGGTGGTGGGCGTGCTCTTTTTTGACGACCCGCTCGGCTCCTGGCGAGTATTCTTCCTCCTGCTTCTGGTGGGCTCGATTGTCGGTCTGAAACTGGTATCCGCGAGTTGAGGACTCGTTTGGGAATTACTTCCCGAATTCGGCGCGTACAGTAGCCATCTCGCTCCGCGAGATGTGGCCATTGAAGACCCAGACTGCTTCGGGCTACATCTCGCGGAGCGAGATGGCTACTATACGCAGGTGATTCCCATACGAATCCTAAGCCGGAAAAAAGGTCAACTGAAGCAAATCGATGATGACTCACAGTAAACCAACGGGCAACGCTCGAGGACGATTCGGCCCCGTGGCACGTGCCGTTGGACTGCGGGTGGCGGTCTTCGGCGGCGCGGGGCTGGTGGTTCTTTGCGTATTGGGAGACATCGGCTCGGCCTTTCGCTCGTGGTCCGCTTTCCGGCCAACGACAGACGCATCGCAGCCCGCCGCGGAGCACGGTCCCGGTTGGCCGCACCGGCGGGGACCGCACTATGACGCCGTCTCGGACGAAACCGATCTGGCCGACTCCTGGCCGCCGGAAGGCCCGCCCGTGCTGTGGACGTTGGACTTGGGCCATGGCTACTCGGGGTTCACGGCCGTCGGCGATCGGGTCTTCACGCAGACCCAATCGTTGACCGCCCTGGCGGTCGTCTGCCTGGACGCCGACACCGGAGCGTCCGTCTGGCAGTACAGCTACGGCTGGCCGTACGAGCCGGGCGGGATGTATCCGGGCCCTCGGGCCACGCCCACCTGGCACGACGGAAAGGTCTACTTTGCCGGCCCGAGGGGGCTGGTCGGACGTCTGCGGGCAAGCGACGGCCGGTCGATCTGGCAGCTCAACGTCGACGAAAAGTTCCATGGCCGCGGCACCGATTTCGGCTACGCCTGTTCGCCGCTGATCGAAGACGGCAAGGTCATCCTTCCCGTCGGCGGCAAGGGGGCCAGCGTGGTCGCCCTGGACGCCGGCGATGGCTCGACCGTCTGGGCCGGCGGCGACGAGCCGGCCAGTTATTGCTCGGCCTTGCCGATCACTTTCCGCGGCCGCCGGCTGGTGGTCGCCTTTCTGCAAAACGCTTTGGCCCTGTTCGACTTGAAGACCGGCCGGCAACTTTGCCAAGAAACATACTCCTGGGGATACGACGAGCACGCGGCGGCCCCGCTGTACGACGAGCCGTACCTGGTGGTCGCCTGTCCGTTTCAAAGCGGCGCGGAGTGCTACCGGCTTGAAGCCGACGACGACACAACAGCCAATGATGAAACCGCCGACGGCGGCCCGCCGGGCGTTTCGCTCACGTCGGTCTGGTACAGTCGCAAGCTGTCCAACGACACGGCCTCCAGCGTGCTGGTCGACGGATACATCTACGGGTTCGATATCCGCGACCCCCAGGCCAAGGCCCACCGCCCTTCGCGGGGAAAGTTCAAGTGCCTCGAGCTGACCACCGGCACGGTCCTTTGGGAAACCGATCGGGTCGGCCACGCCTCGGTGATCGCCGCCGAGGGAAAGCTGATCCTGTTTAACGACGTGGGCGAGGTGCTCTTGGCGCGGGCGAGTCCCGACGGCTACGAGGAGTTGGCCCGCGCCGAGGTCTTCGGCGGCGAGATCTGCTGGACGGCCCCGGCGCTTCACCGCGGCCGGCTCTACTTGCGGAGCCCGACCAAGGCGGCTTGTCTCTACGTCGGCAAGCCGGAGAACCTCGACCGGCAGCAGCGGCGACAGGCCCGCCCGACTTCGGAGATTGCGAAGCTTCGGCGGTTCGATCTGGCGTGGGTGGTCGGCGGTGAGCGGCGTTACGTGTTCGATCCGCCCGACGCGGCCGAGTTGGCTCGATGGTACGCCTTCTGCTTGTTCGGCGTGCTGCTGCCGGCGATGGTGCTGGCCACGGCGGTCTATCTGCCGGTACGCGCGAAGTGGCCTTCGGCGGCGTGCGGCAGCGGTCGGGTGGTCTTCTGGTCCGCCGCTTTTCTGTTCGGGGCGGCCGGCACGCCGGTCTTCAACCGGTTCTGCGACCCGTTCACGTTCACCTGGCCGGTGTGCCTGTTCGTGGCCCACCAGGTCGTCCTGAATGTGGTCGTTTCCTCGGGCCGGCGAGATCAGCAGAGCGGGAAGTCGCGCGGGGTCGTGCTGGCGGCGACACTTTTTTTCATCGGCGTTTGCCTGGGCTACTACCTGATTTGTCGAGAGCGCAGCCTGGCGCTGGAATGGACTTTTCTGCTGGGATTCCTGCCCTCCTGGCCGATCGCGGTTCCCGCGGCGTACCGGCTGCGGCGCCAAGGTCCCCCGTGGCGAGAGTTCCTTTGGGCCGGGCTCTCGTTTTCCGTCTTTTTCTGGGCCGTCGGGGGGATCCTGTTGTGGCGCGTGGCGATGCTGGGGTGAATGTCTGTCACCTGGTTCCCAAGCTTCCCACATAAGTGAGGGTGTCCGGGAATTCGAAACGCCGGAGATCTCTGTAGGGAACGGCCTCCGTGCCGTTCCGCCGCGATCGGTGGTTCCACGGAACGGCACGGAGGCCGTTCCCTACAGCCTCGAATTCCCGGACACCCTCACATAAGTCCTAAGGGCTTGATGCTTCGTTGCCTTCCGGCGGCGGTTCTTCGAACACCGGCGTGCCGTAAGCGATGGGCGGTTCGACCACTTGGGCCGTTTCGATCGAGGCGATGACCCAGCCGTTTCCCTGAGGCTTGAGGAGCATCCGCTGGCGCTGGTTGCGGTCGGCGAAGACGATCTCCACGTCCAGCAGCACGCCTTCCGGCGGAAGCTCGTCGCTGCGAGAGACGGCGTGCCCCGTGATGCCCTTGGTAGACTGCTTCAGGCTCTCGCGAAACGCGGCCGCGCCGGCCTCCGCTCGGGTGTTCCGCAACGACTCGAGCAACCGGCCGGAAACCAGGCGGAGATAGGCGGCATCGTCACCCCGGCCGGCGGCGTCGAAGAATGCGGCGACGGCCGCTTCGGGGGTCTCGGGCAAGCGATCCCGGCCGCGCAGCACCAAAGCCGCCGCGACCAATCCGGCGACCACGAGACCTCCCAACAACCACGGTTTCATCGGCCCACCTCGTTTAGAATCTATGGTTCCTCCTCGATCAGTCCCAGGTCGAGCGTTTCGCCGACGCCGCCGTCGAGGATGATCTTCTTCAGCCGCGGGAGGACTTCCTCCATGGTTTCGAGGATCAGGCGTTTGAAGGTCAAGTCCCGGTTGCCGGAGAGTTCCGCGGCGAAGCTGCGGAAGTGATCGGCGTCGCCTTGGGCCAGCACGATGATTTCTTCAGCATCGGCTTCGGCCTCGCGGAGGATGCGATGGGACTGGCCGCCGGCCTGGGGGATCAGTTGGTTCTGGTATCCCTTGGCCTCGTTGATCGCACGCTGGCGGTCTTCGCGTGCCCGGGTTACGTCGCGAAACGCGTCGGCCACTTCCGGTTCCTGCGGCGGCCCCACGCCCTCCAGCGACACCGAAGCGATCCTGACCCCGGCCCCGTAACGTTCCAGCAAACGCTGCGCGGCTTCCCGCACCTCGTTTTGGACGGCGATCCGCCGGACGGTCAGCACGTCGTCGACGTTCATCGACGAGATCACCGAACAGAGCGCGCCGGCGGTCACGTTGCGAACCAGGGTGGGCACGTCGGTGACCTTCAATAGATAGGCCTTCGGATCGATGATTTGGTATTGGACGACGGCGGGGACCACGATCAGGTTCCGGTCGCCGGTGAGGCATTCGGCCAGTCGGGGCTCGGTCTGTCGGCCCACCGCGCGATCGGTCAGACCGGTACCCACCGTGACCCGTTGGTACTGTTGCGGCTTGAGTTTGTCGACCCGATCGATCCCCCAAGGAAGACCGAACTGCGGTCCCGCGGAGCGAAGATCCGCCAGCGCCTTGCCGCCGCGTCGGACGACCGCCTGCTGGCCCGGCTGAACGGTATAGAAGCCCGTGGCGACGTACGCCACCACCAGCCAAGGCAGCAGCGTCCACCAGCGAAACGGCGGCTTGGGGGATTTCGCCTTGGGGTCGTATTCTCTATGCACGGCAGTGCACCATCGCTTCTACCATCTGTGTGAGGGCCCCCCGGAATTCAATGCCAGCAGAATGTCGGGAAACGCCCCCCGGCTGCGTCCGGGGGGACCCGCCGAACGCAGTCGGCGGGCGTTGGGAGCACCGTTTTCCCCCAGCCAGTTCTCGGACGTTTTCAGTCATTCTTCTTTCGGTGGTTTCTCGAGCATCGAGCCTCGGGTCAAGTACTTCAGCAGGTCCGAATCGGCCGACAGCAGCAGCGTCGTCTTCTCGTCGAGGATTTTCTTGTAGGCCTCCAGCGAGCGAATCAATTCGTAAAACTCCCGGTCTTCCTGGTGGGCTTCGGCGTAGATTCGGGTGGCTTCGGCTTCGGCCTTGCCGCGGGTCCGACTGGCCTCTGCCTCCGCCTTGGCCAGGGTGACCTTCTTCAAATAGTCCGCCTCCGCCCGGATCTTTACGGCCTCGGCCTCTCCCTCGGCGCGATACTGTCGGGCGATCCGCTCGCGTTCGGTCCGCATCCGCCAGAACACGCTCTGGCGAACGTCGGCGGGCAAACTGATTCGCTTCAATCGCACGTCGACAATCTGGATGCCGTAATCGTCCCGGGCGGTCCGGTCGCAGCGGTCGGCCACGTCGCCCACCAGCCGGCCGAGACGGTGAAGGCTGGGGTCGGTGGAGACGAGGGCCTCCAGTTCGTTGGTGCCGACCTCCGCCGCCAGCTCCGAGAAGACCAGGTCGTGGATTCGCGCTTGGGCCCCTTCGAAGTCGGTCACCGTCTCCAGGAATTGCTGCGGGGAGTTCACCCGCCAACAGACGAAGACGTCCAGGTCGATGTTCTTCTTTTCCTTGGCCAGGAACTCCGAGGGTTTGGGATCGTAGATTTGCAGCCGCCGGTCGATGCGGATCGCCGATTGATAGGGCGCCTTGAAGTGCAGCCCGGCGTCGTTCAGCGTGTCGATCGGGTCGCCGAACTGGGTGACGATAACCGTTTCGGTCTCGTCGACGAACACCACGCTGCGATAGGCCGCCAGCGCCGCCAACGCGATAATCAGAATCAGCCACTTGCGCATTATGGTCCCCGTTATTCTTCCGGTTTCATGTTGTCCAGCACGGCGTTTTCAAGCATGGGGTTTTCAAGCATGGGGTTTTCAAGCATGGGGTCGGCCGAGGCCGGTGAAAGCGTGTTCCAGAGGCCCTTGCGTCCGAAGAAGAGTTGTCGCCGCGCACCGTGCCCGGCGCGATCGAAGATGATCTTCCGGCGGCCGGCCAGCAACTCTTCGACCGTCTGCAAATAGAGCCGCAGGCGCGTAACCTCCGGCGCCGCACCGTATGCCCCGGCCACGGCGACGAACTGATCGGCCCGACCCTGTGCCTTTTGGGTTCGATCGAAGGCATCCGCCTTGGCCGCGGTGATCTTCTCTTCGGCCTCGCCGCGTGCCAGGGCTTCCGTCTCGAGTTGATAGGCGTCGGCCTGATTGATCCGTGCCTGTTTGCCCTCCCGGGCGCTGGCCACTTCGCGAAACGCCGGCACCACCTCCCGCGGCGGGTGTACGTCGCCGAGGCACACCGCCTCGACCGAGAAACAGGTCCCGTATTCTCGCGGGGCATCTTTCACGTAGGCCCGCAGCGCCTCGTCCACGCCCCGGCAGACCGCCTCGGTGATCTCAGCCCGCTGCGAACTGAGGATAGCCTCGGCCGGGCGTCGCGACATCTCTTCCCGCAGCACGGCCTCGGCCACGTCGCGGACCAGCACGTCCCACTTGCAAGTCCCGTCGCCCGCCAGCCGGCCGATCGCAAACAGCGCCGCCCGCGGGCCGGCCACGCGATACTGCACCACCAGGTTCACGTCCACCAGGTTCTCGTCCCCGGCCAACACGGTCGCCTCCTCGGCCTGTGGCTGGCTGCGGCCGCTGCGATGCTGCACGTTCCATTCATTGGCGGACGGCTCGGCGGACGGTTCGGCGGACGTGTCCGACACGGTGCGGAAACCGACCTCCACCCGGCGAAACTCTTGCGGACGCACCGTGTGGTGTCGACCCAGCGGATACGGCAGCCGGTAGTGCAGCCCGGGCGGCTGGGCCTCGTGAACGATCTTTCCGAAATGCTGCACCACGGCGATCTCGCCCACAGCGACCACGTGAAATCCACTGGCCAGGTACGCCGCCACGACGACCAGCAAACCCCCGGCCACCGCAAGTCGCCGGCGGCGGCGAAACGTGCCCACCGCGCGATCGAACCGTGCCTGCCAACGACGGCGGTCCACCAGCAGCCGCATGGAATTGAGCACCACCGTCAGCGAACTGACCTGGTGCAACACCGCCGCCACCACCGGAGAACTGGTGCCGAGGCGGGCGGCGATCGCGTCCATCCATCCCAGCGAGGCGGCCGCCACGGCCAGCACGTTGAAGATCAGGGCAAAGCCCACGATGTTCTGCCGGATGATCCGCAGCATCTTCCGTCCGCAAGCGATCACCTCGGGCAGCTTGCCCAGATCGTCGCCCAGCAGGACCACGTCGGCCGAGGCGATGGCCACGTCGGTGCCGATCTCGGCCATGGCCACGCCCACGTCGGCGGTCACCAGCGAGGGCGCGTCGTTGATGCCGTCGCCGACCATCGCCACCGGGGCCGCCTCGCGCCGCATCCGGCCGACCGCCTCGACCTTGTCGGCCGGCAGCAGCCCGCTGCGCACGTCCTCAATTCGCAGTGCCTTGGCCACCGATTGGGCGGCCGCTTCGTTGTCGCCGGTGAGCATCGCGATCCGGTCGATGCCGAGTTGGCGCAAGCGGTCGATCGTTTCAGCCGCCTCGGGCCGGATCGTGTCTTCGACGGCCACGGCCCCGATCATCTCCGCGTTGCGAGCCACCAGCACGACCGTGCACCCCGTGCGGCAGAGACGCTCGACCCGGGCCATGAACTCCTCCGGTACGGCGACGCCGGCCTCACGGAGAAACCGGGGGCTGCCGACACGCACCGTCGCTGCGGCCACGCGGCCCTCGGCGCCCAGGCCCGGATGCGCCCGGAAGTCGGTCGCTTCGGCCGTTTCCATTTCCGTTTCCGTTTCCTCGCCCCGGGCCCTCTCGACGATAAGGCGCCCGACCGGATGCTCGGAGTGACGTGCGGCCGCAGCGACCAGCCGCAGAACTTCCGCCGCGTGGTGACCCGCCGCGGGAACGATTCGCGCGATCCTCAGCCTGGCGAGCGTCAAGGTGCCGGTCTTGTCGAAGACGATACCCCGCAGCCTGCCGAGCTTCTCCAGGGCGGCGCCTCCCTTGATCAACACCCCCCGGCGGACCAGGCTGCCGATGCCGGCGGCGATCGCGGTCGGCGTGGCCAATACCAAGGCACAAGGACAGGCCACCACCAGCACCGCCACGCTGCGCACCAGGTCGCCGCTGAAGAGCAACGTGAGCGCGGCGATCGCGATTACCACGGGAACGAAATAGGCGGCGTAGCGGTCGGCCAGACGTTGCGTGGGAAGGGCTGTGGAGGGGAGTTTAGGTAGGCACGGGCCGAGGTGGAGGGGGGGAAAGGAGAGGGGGAG
>SDBV01006994.1_pt1 | contig 15491 bp, 8 predicted proteins | sample 2277081 | NCBI WGS metagenome assembly SDBV01 (sample SAMN10402039, study PRJNA504765) | marine sediment metagenome | isolation source: marine sediment core GS10_PC15, 223 cmbsf | place: Arctic Ocean: Southern Knipovich Ridge | collected 2010
TCCAGCGACTCCGGTAGCGGCCGCAGCATGAGCGCGTCGAGCAGCTCGTTGGGCGGGATGGCGAGCCGGCGGCGGGACGGTGTATCTACCCGAGCCCAGTGACCCCACCAGAGCTTGCGAACCTCCGGGTCAATCCAGAGCCAGTACCGTGTGTCGTCCGAGCCAAACTGGGCCACCGTTCCGGCCATGCCGTGCCGTACGTCAAATTGGAGCGACTGGGGCGGAATGTAGTCCAGCCGCGCATCCTGCGGTAGATAACGATGCACCCTGCCATCCGCATCGCGAAACTTGAACGATACCCACGCGGTGCAGTGCAGAGGTTGATCAATGCGCGACAGGTTGTCGTTGACGCGCTGCATGGCCACCGCGCGATTCTCCGGGGGCACGCCGCGGCAACAGCCACCGACGATCAGCAGAAATGTCGCGGGGATGAGCAGGCCGCCGCCCGGCTGACTCGCTGCCTTACTCATCGCGATCCTCCGCCGTAACGTCGGCCGCGACGTCCAGGTCGCCGGGCTGGCCGGCCAAGAGCTGTTCGAGTTGGGCGCTGAGGTGCTCGAGCTGATCTTCGGCCAGCGCGGGCCGTTCGACGCGGTGTGGTGAACCGGTTTGCGCCGCAGTGAACTCCCAGACTTCCCGGTCGCCGACCGACGCGGTGCGCTCGAGCTTGAGGACCTTCTTGCGCCACAGCAAGAGGGCCAGGACGAAGCGGAACTGCAACTGGTTCTCGTGCTCGGCATCCTCGAGCCGCTCGAAAAAACCGTAGATCGCTTCGCGGTCGAACGGCTGGACCTTTTTCGTGGCCGGCACGGGCCGCTGGGTCCGCCACGAGCCGACTGGTATCGGGTCCTCCGGCGGCGCGCACGCCGTACAGTAGTCTAGCCGCTGGTAGCCCTCGGCGGTGTCGTACAGGAAGGCCTGCAGGGCCTCGCCGATCTCGAACTCGCGCTGACAGCCGGCGCACGCGCTGGCCCGGCGGGGCATGGTCCACTCGCTACTCACTACGGCGTCTCCCACGCTAGTGGTTTTCGGTGCGATTATAGAGGCTCTGGTTTTGACCGCGAGTCCGCGCAGCGCCGATTCAGGCCGCGGCAGCTATCGCCCGACAGCGTGTGCCGGAGCCACCCCGGCGAACCGGCGCGGGTTGTCATGCGTCGGGTTGATCGCGGGCGTCGAGGAATGACTGGAGGATAACCTGCGCCGCGAGGGCGTCGCGCAGGCTCCGTCGCCGGGCCGGACGGATCTCAGCGCTGTCCAGGACCTGGTCGGCCTGGAAGCTGGACAGGCGTTCGTCCCAGAGTTCGACGGGCCAGTCGCAGCGTTGGGTGAGGGCCGCGGCAAAGTCTCGCACGAGCTTGGTCTGTTGGCTATCGGTGCCGTCCATGCTCAGGGGAAGCCCGACGACGAGCCCGTCGGCCTCGTTTTCGGAGGCCCACTTGAGTACGCGGTCGGCGTCCTGCGCATGGGCGCCGGTCCCGGACAGAGTTGTGGCCGGGCTCGCGATTTTTCCACGGCGATCGGCGCAGGCGAGTCCGATACGACGGGTTCCGTAATCGATGCCGATCCAACGCCCCATAATATCATCCCTTCCGGCGTTCAAAACCGAGCGGTTGCCCAAAAAGTGGGGTGGCCCGGAAAATCCGTAATCCGACCTCACTAGCGCGCAAGTTCTTGCAAGAACTGTACTTGTGCATCGTGGCCGCCTCTAGCTTCAAGAATGCGCGATTTTTCGCTTGCATTCGCGCAAATCTATGCTAATAATGAGCGGCTTGCAAGAAAAAGGTGTGATGCGCGACGGACCGGCAGCTGTCACAGTCAGCCAACGAGATTGGCCCTGGGGAGGGTATCCGCAACCTCGGGCCATTTGCGGGAGAGTTCTTGTCATATCCGCTGCATGGTATCCGGCCGCGGGGGGAATTGTACAACGCTAACCGATTGGAACAGCCGCGAGGGACTCCCGTATGCTGGTCAACAAAATTCGTGACTTCAGCCGCCACGGCGACGCGATCGAAATCCCGGATCTGATCGAGATTCAGACCAAGTCGTATGCCCGCTTCCTGCAGGCGGACAAGCTGCCCGCGGAACGCGCCGCGATGGGGCTGGAGGGGCTGCTGAGCGAAGTGTTCCCGATCGAGAGTTATGACGGGAACATGAAGCTGGAGTACGTCGATTACACGCTGGACCCGCCCCGCTACACCCCCGATGAGTGCCGCGAGTTGGGGCTGTCGTTTGCCATGCCATTCCGGGTGAAAGTCCGCCTGCACCGCAAGGACATCGAAGAGGTGCAGGAGGAAGCGATCTATCTGGGCGAAATCCCGATCATGATCGGGGGCGGCGAGTTCATCGTGAACGGCTCCGAGCGGGTGATCGTCTCCCAATTGCACCGCAGTCCCGGCGTGGACTTCGTCAAGGAGTCCGCCGAGGGCGACCGCGCCCTGCACGCCTGTCGCATCATTCCCGAGCGCGGCTCGTGGATCGAGATCAACGTGACGCGCAAGGACATTCTCGCCGTCCGCATCGATCAGAGCAGCAAGATCCCGGCCACGACGTTTCTGCGGTCCATGGACGAGAAGTACGGCACCACCGAGGCGATCGTCCGGGCGTTCTACAAGGTCAAGAGCGTGCGGGTCGGGAGCCTCAAGCCGGAGCAGTGGACGGCCGCGCCGGTGGTCGATCCGGACACGGGCGAAGAGCTGGTGGGCGCCGGGCGGCAGATCGGCGAGGCGTTGACCAAGATTCGGGAATCGTCCAAGAAGCAGGTGGACGTCATCGCCAAGATGACGGACCCGATCATCCTGAACACGCTGGCGGAGGACTCCAGCCAGACGCACGAAGAGGCGCTGCAGAAGATCTACGCCCGCCTGCGACCGGGGAATCCGGTCCAGCTCGACAAGGCTCGCAAGCTGTTTGCGGAGAAGTTCTACGACGAAAACCGCTACCGGCTCGGCAAAGTCGGACGGTTCCGCCTGAACCGCAAGTTCGAGAAGGGTATCCCCGAGTCGGAAATGGTCCTGCGGCCGGACGACTTCGTGGAGTCGCTGCGCTACATGCTGGATCTGCGCTCCGGCGAAGGGCAAGTCGACGACATCGACCACCTGGGCAACCGGCGGCTGCGGACGATCGACGAACTCGCTGCCGACGAGCTGCGCAAGGGCTTCCTGAAACTCCGCCGAACGGTACAGGAGCGGATGAGCCTTAAAGACCCGGATTCGATCGGGAAGGTGGCCGAACTCGTCAACACGAAGAGCATATCGAGCAGCATCGACTTCTTCTTTGGCCGCAGCGAGCTGTCCCAGGTGGTGGACCAGACCAACCCGTTGTCACAGCTCACGCACGAGCGGCGCCTGTCCGCTCTCGGACCGGGCGGTTTGAACCGCAAGCGCGCGGGTTTCGAGGTTCGCGACGTCCACATCAGCCACTATGGGCGCATCTGCCCGATCGAGACGCCGGAAGGCGTCAACATCGGTCTGATCGCCTCGCTGGGCATCTACAGCTCGATCGATGAATACGGCTTCCTCACGACGCCGTACCGCAAGGTCGTCCGCGGCAAGGTCAACGGTGACGTGGAGTTCCTCCGCGCGGACGAAGAGATGCGGGCGACGCTCGCGCCGCCAGACGTCGTGAGTATCGCTGACAACCGTGGCGCGCTGCCCCCCACGGAGGACTGCGAGAAGTATCACGGGGGACGCCGCGAACGGCACGCGAAGCGCAGGCCGATGGCGTTGCGGGAAGGCACCCTGCTGGGCCGCGTCCAGGGTGACCTGCAACAGGTAACGAAGGACGAAATCGACTACGTGGACATCTCGCCGAAACAAACGGTGGGCGTCTCCGCCTCGTTGATCCCGTTCCTGGAGCACGACGACGCCAACCGGGCGCTGATGGGCTCGAACATGCAGCGGCAGGCCGTGCCGTTGATCCGTACGGATCCGCCCATCATCGCGACCGGCATGGAGCGGCCGGTGGCGGAGAACAGCGGGATGGTCGTGCGCGCCCGCGTGGGCGGGACGGTGACGTACGCCGACGCGTTGCGGATCGTCATTGACAACACGGACGAATACGAGCTGCGCAAATTCGTCGGGCTCAACGAACGGACGTGTCAGAACCAGCGGCCGGTGGTGCGTCCCAAACAGCGCGTCAAGGCGGGCGAGGTGATCGCGGACGGGGCGGCCACGTCACAGGGCGAGTTGGCCCTGGGACGGAACGTGCTCGTCGCGTTCATGACTTTCGACGGGTACAACTTCGAGGACGCGATTCTGATCTCGGAGCGACTGGTGAAGACCGACGCCTTTACCAGCATCCACATCGAATCGCACGACATCGAGATCCGCGAGACGAAGCTGGGCCGCGAGGAGTTCACGCGCGACATTCCAAACGTCTCCGAGCGGGCGCTCGCCAATCTCGACGAGCGCGGCATCGTGTGCCTCGGCACGCGCGTCGGCTCGGGCGACATTCTGGTCGGCAAGGTCTCGCCGAAGAGCAAAACCGAGCTCAGTCCGGAAGAGAAGCTGCTGCACGCGATCTTTGGCCGGGCCGGGGAGGACGTGAAGAACGACTCCCTCGAACTGCCGGCGGGCCAGGAAGGCATCGTCATTGGCGCCAAGCACTTCAGCCGCCGCACCCACCTGAGCGACGAGCAGAAGAAGGAAATCGACCGCCAGATGAAGGCCTATCAGGCCGAGTGCGCCGAGCAGCGCATCAAGCTGTTCCGACAGATGGTGGCCGAGATCGAAAAACTCACGGATCAGGGAATCATCGATCCCAACACACATCAGAAGGTCGGTCGCAGCGAGAATCCGGACGTGATCCTCGAGCAGGTCGAGGCCTTCTCATTGAAGTGGGTCAAGCCCGCCGCCAAACGACCCGAAGCGGAACGGATACTCGGTCAGTACTGGCCGCGGATCACGGAGATTCTGGACGAGTGCGAGCGCCGGCTCGGGCACATGAAACGCGGCGACGAGTTGCCCTCGGGCGTGCTCGAGATGGTCAAGGTCTATGTGGCCACCAAACGCACGCTGGCGGTGGGCGACAAGATGGCCGGGCGGCACGGGAACAAGGGCGTGATCGCCAAGATCATGCCGGAAGAGGACATGCCCTTCCTGGAAGACGGCACGCCCGTGGACATCGTGCTGAACCCGCTCGGCGTGCCGAGCCGCATGAATGTGGGGCAGATTCTGGAGACACACCTCGGCTGGGCGGCCGCCGTGCTGGGGTTCCAGGTAATCACGCCCGTCTTTGACGGGGCCAACGAGGCGCAGATCCAGGCCTGTCTGAAGGAGGCCAACGGGTACGTTCAGCAGCGCCGCGAGGATCCAGAAGTGGTGCGGCAAGCCGGCCACACCGGTGAGCTGCTGATGGAAATGCCGCCAACCGGCAAGGTCATGCTCCTTGACGGGCGCACCGGGGAACTGTTCGATCAGCACGTCACGGTCGGTTTCATCTACATGCTCAAGCTGCACCACCTGGTCGACGACAAGATTCACGCCCGGTCGACGGGGCCGTACAGCCTGATTACGCAGCAGCCGCTGGGCGGCAAGGCACGGACCGGCGGACAGCGCTTCGGCGAAATGGAGGTCTGGGGCTTGGAGGCGTACGGAGCCGCGTACGTCCTCCAGGAGCTGCTGACCGTCAAGAGTGACGACGTGGAAGGTCGCACCAAGATCTACGAGAGCATGGTCAAGGGCACCCATACGCTCGATGCCGGCACCCCGGTGTCGTTTGACGTGCTGTGCAATGAGATCCGAGGTCTGGGACTGAACATCCAGTTGGAAAAGCGGCGTCTGCTGTAGCCGCCCCCCGGATCGAGGAGTGCTGCCATGGCTGAAGTTGTGTACGGAACCGGGCAGAATACGACGCCCGAGGAACTGACCGAATTCTATCGTCGGCTCCACCATGACATCGCCGCGCAACCCGAGCAGATTCGCAAGATGACGGTCAACAGTGCGGCCTTCGTGACGGCCCACGCGGACGGGCAGTTGATCGGGATCGCCCGCGGCGTGTGCGACGGGCTGCGCGGCTACCTGACCGAGTGCAAGCTGGATCCGGCCCACCAGGGGCCGGCGGCGGTGACCCGCACCGACGGACGGATTGAGCACGACACCGGCGGCATCGCCACTGAAATGGCGCGGCGCGTGTTGGACGCGATGTACGCCGATGGTGTCCAGCGGGTGGACGCCGTGGCCTACGGGACCGAAGTGGACTTTTGTGAGGAGCTGGGTTTCAAGCAGGCCCGGGGCCTGATTGGCATGACCATGCGCGCCGCGGACTGGGCGGCCTGCCAACGGCGTGCGGGGCACGGGAGCGCGCCGCGTACGGCGCAGGCCGATTGACCCCGGAAAAGGAACTGACCTCTCAGCGCCGGCTGGGAGTTGGAACATCAAGACGAGGTGGCACAGCCGATGGGCGAGACTGTTTACGATCGCGTTAACGACTTCACGGCGGTTCGCATTTCGCTGGCGTCGCCGAACGACATTCGGGCCTGGTCGTTCGGTGAGGTGAAGAAGCCGGAAACGATCAACTACCGCACGTATCGGGCTGAGAAGGAAGGGCTTTTCTGCGAGCGCATTTTTGGCCCCGAGCGGGACTGGGAATGCTTCTGCGGAAAGTACAAGGGCACCAAGCACAAGGGCATGATCTGTGACCGCTGCGGCGTGAAAGTGACGCACAGCCGCGTGCGCCGCAAACGCATGGGTCACATCAACCTGGCGGCCCCGGTGGTGCACATCTGGTTTTTCAAGGCCATGCCCAGCCGACTCGGGACGCTGTTGGACATGAAGACCTCCGACCTGGAAAAGGTCGTCTATTTTCAGGATTATGTGGTCGTCGACCCTGGCGCCTCGAAGCTGGAGCCCAAGCAACTCCTGACCGAAGAGGAGTATCGTCGCGCGATGGAGGAGTACGGCGATACGGGCTTCCGGGCGCTGATGGGCGCCGAGGCCGTCCGCGACTTGCTGTTGCAGCTCGACCTGCAACAGGCGTCCGCCGACCTGCTCGAGGGCCTGCGGAAGACCAACAGCAAGCAGAAAATCAAGGAGCTTTCGCAGCGGTTGAAGCTGGTCGAGGCGATTCGCCACAGCAGCAACGAATCGCAGTGGATGGTGCTGGAAGTCATCCCCGTGATCCCGCCGGACTTGCGGCCGCTGGTGCTGCTGGACAGCGGGAACTTCGCCAGCAGCGATTTGAACGATCTGTATCGCCGGATCATCAACCGGAACAACCGGCTGAAGAAGCTGATCGACCTGAACGCGCCGGAAGTGATTATCCGCAACGAGAAGCGGATGCTGCAGCAGGCGGTGGACGCGCTGTTCGACAACGGGCGCTGTCGCCGGCCGGTGCTGGGCTCGAGCAACCGTCCGCTCAAGTCGCTGACGGACATGATCAAGGGCAAGCAGGGGCGCTTCCGTGAGAACCTGCTGGGCAAGCGGGTCGACTATTCGGCGCGGAGCGTGGTCGTGGTCGGTCCGGAGCTGGCCCTGCACCAGTGCGGCCTGCCGAAGAAGATCGCCCTCGAGCTGTATCAGCCGTTCATCATCCGCAAGCTGCGTGAGCGCGGCCTGGCCGACACGATCAAGAGCGCCAAGAAGATGCTTGAGCGGCGGGATCAGCAGATCTGGGACATTCTCGAAGAAGTGATTTACCAGCACCCGGTCCTGCTGAACCGGGCCCCGACACTGCACCGCATGGGGATTCAGGCCTTTGAACCGGTGCTGGTCGAAGGGAACGCCATCAAGATTCACCCGCTCGTGTGCAAGGGCTTTAACGCGGACTTCGACGGCGACCAAATGGCGGTGCACCTGCCGCTCTCGATCGAGGCGCAGGCCGAGGCCCACGTGCTGATGATGAGCACCAACAACATCTTCAGCCCCGCCAACGGGTCGCCGATCATGTCCGCCTCCCAGGACATGGTCATGGGGATCTACTACCTCACGTGCGAACATGCGGGCGAACCCGACGAGCGCGAGGAAGGCCGGGAGCGCACCTTCGCGTCTCCGAACGAAGCGATGATGGCCTTGACGCTGGGTCAGATCGGCATGCACACCCCGATCCGGGTGCGCATCCGACAGTCGGAGATCGTCAAGGAGCGCGACAGTCTGGCGGAGCCGGCCGTGCCGCGCCAGGCGGTGGTGACCACGGTTGGCCGCTGCATCTTCAACGATCAGCTCGACCCGCGGATGCCCTACTACAATTATCCCCTGGGGAAAGCAATCTCGCGCGTGATCGCCGACTGCCACGGACGCCTCGGCCGGGCGGCGACCATTGCGCTGCTCGACCGCATCAAGGAGCTGGGCTTCCGGAGCAGCACGCTGGCCGGACTCTCGTTCGGCGTGACGGACCTGCGCATTCCTGGCGCCAAGCCGAAGATCCTGAACGCGGCCCAGAAGGTCGTCGACCGCGTGGAGCGCAACTATCAAAACGGCGTGATCACGCCCATGGAACGCCACAACCAGTTGATTGATATCTGGGTGCATGCGCGCGAGCGTATCACGCAGGAGATGATGAGCACGCTGAAGGACGACTGGCGCGACGAGGAAGGCAAAGAGCTGAAGCCGGGTGATGCCAAAGGGACCGCGTATTTGAATCCGATCTTCCTGATGACGGAATCCGGCGCGCGGGGGTCGGTGGACCAGATCCGCCAGCTCGCGGGCATGCGGGCGCTGATGGCCAAGCCCTCCGGCGAGATTATCGAGGCACCGATCAAGGCCAATTTCCGCGAAGGTCTGTCCGTGCTCGAGTATTTCAGCTCGACGCACGGCGCCCGCAAGGGCCTCGCGGACACGGCCTTGAAGACCGCCGACTCCGGTTACCTGACGCGCAAGCTCGCGGACGTGGCGCAAAACGTCATCATCAACGAAATGGACTGCGGCACGATCGAGGGCATCACCAAGAGTACGATCTACCGGGGCGAGGAAGTCGACGTCAAGCTGTCGGAGCTGGTCGATGGGCGCGTGGCCCGCGACACGATTCGTGATCCGCGCACGGACGAGATCATCGTCCGTGAGAACAAGCTCATCACGAACGAAATCGCGCGCCGGCTGGAAACCAAACCGGAAGACGGCGGCCTCGGCCTGGACAGCATCCGGGTCCGCAGCCCACTGACCTGTGAGAGCCGCCTCGGCATCTGCGCGCGCTGCTATGGCGCCGACCTGTCCACGGGGCACCTGGTGGAAGAGGGCCTCGCCGTCGGGATCGTCGCCGCCCAATCGATTGGCGAGCCCGGTACGCAGCTCACGATGCGGACGTTCCACACCGGCGGCGTCGCCAGCCGCGCGGTCGTCGAGAACGAGATCGCCGCGCTCCAAGCCGGCGTGCTCGTCTATCAGGGGCTGAATGCGGTCCAGATGAAGGACGAGGAAACCGGCAAGCAGATCTTCCGGGTGCTGAAGCGTAACGGCGAGATCGCGATCAACGACAACAAAGGCCGCGAGATCGAACGGTACAAGGTGCCCTACGGGGCGGCCGTGCTGCTTCCGGCCAACGCGAAGGTCGAACCCCGCACCGTCATCGTCAAATGGGACCCGCACTTCACGCCCATGCTGGCGGAGAAAGCCGGCTATGTCCGGTTCCAGGACATCGTGGACGGCGAGACCGTGCGACAAGAGAAGGAAGGCCGCGAAGGCAGCAAGTGGGTCGTCATCGAGCACAAAGGTGATAAGCACCCGCGCATCATCATCGAGGACAAGGAAGGCGAGATTCTGGACTTCCACCATTTGCCCGCCAAGGCCCGGATCGAGGTTCAGGAAGGTGACCCCGTCGAGCCCGGCATGCTCCTGGCCCGTCAGCCGCGCGAGATTTCCGGAACGCAAGACATCACCGGCGGCCTGCCGCGGGTGACCGAGATCTTCGAGGCGCGCAAGCCAAAGGAGCCGTCGGTCATGGCGGAGATTTCTGGCGAAGTGGCCCTGCAGGCGGATCGGCGACGCGGGAAGATGACCATCATCGTCAAGTCCGAGTCCGGCATGGAACGTGAACACCACGTACCTCAGGACAAGCAGCTCCTGGTGCACGCCAACGACACCGTCGAGGCCGGCGCGCCGCTGATCGACGGCCCCCTGATCCCACACGACATTCTGCGGATCAACGGCGAGGAGGACCTGCAGCGCTACCTGCTGAAGGAGGTCCAGTCGGTCTACCGCCAGCAGAACGTCACCATCAATGACAAGCACATTGAGATCATCCTCGGACAGATGATTCGCAAGGTGAAGATCGACAGCGAAGGCGACTCGCGCTTCCTGCCCAATGAGGTGGTGGACAAGTTCCGCTTCCGCGACGAAAACCTGGGCCTGGCGAAGAGTGTGAAGATCGCCGAGCCGGGCGACACGAAGTTTGAGGTCGGACAAATCGTCTCCAAGGAGGAATTCACGGCCGCAAACGAGACCGCGGATGCGGAGGGTGGGATGCCGGCCAAGGGGCGCAAGCCCAAGCCGGCCGCCGCGCAGACGCTGCTGCTCGGCATCACCAAGGCCAGCCTGCAAAGCGAATCGTTCATCTCCGCGGCCTCCTTCCAGGAAACCACCAAGGTGCTCACGCAGGCCGCGCTGGGGGCGCAGGAAGACCGCTTGGTGGGCCTCAAGGAAAACGTCATCCTGGGCCGCCTGATTCCGGCCGGAACCGGTTTCAAGGATTACCAGAACATCCAGTTGAAGTACGCCGAAGAACCGGCCCCAGAGACCGCGCCGCGGACGTTTGTCGAGAGCCTGCTCGAGCCCTCCTTGGGATCCGCGGCTACAGTGGAAAACCTGCTGCCGCAGGCGAGCGTCATGTCCTCCGCTTCCACCGGGTCCGCGGAGCAATCGCACAAGGACTCACCGCTCGGCACTCCCGGCTCGTAGGCGGCGGGCAACCAGCAGAGTCGAAAACGGGCCTGCCCCGTCGGCGGGCCCGTTTCTGATGCGCGACCCGCGTCGAGTCCCAACGACGCAGGCGGCCGGGTTGAAAGTCCTGGGGGTCGATGGACCGCTGAAGCTGCGGTGATCGGTCTGACGGTAGCGAAGTAACAAGGTAGCAAGGTAACAAAGTGGCAATGTGCCGGCATAGACTGCCCCCTTGTTACTTTGTCACTTCGTTACCTTGTTACGCTGTGACCTGGCGACCGGGTCGCCGCGCTCAGGTGCCGGGGATGCTGTACTTCGCCATCTTGTCGCGCAGCGTTGTCCGCGGAATGCCAAGCCGCTGCGCGGCGCGGGCCTGGTTGTTGTCGGACTGCCGCAGGGCCAGGAGAATCATGCGCCGCTCGATGTCGGCGACGGTCTCATTCAGGCTAAGACGACCATTCTCACCGAGCTCGAGCGCGGGCACGGTCACCGCTTCGCCCTGCTCGGCCCCCAGTGGGAGAACATGCTCGGGGCGGATCTCATCACCGTCACAAAACGCCAGGGCCCGCTCGAGCACGTGCTCGAGTTCGCGCACATTGCCGGGCCAGTCGTGCCGCATGAGCTCGTCGATCGTGTGCGAGGAGATCTCCGCCGACTGAGGCGCGGCGCCCGCCAACTCCGATCCGTTCGCAGCGCCGCGCACCAGGGCGGCGTGCTTTTGGATGAAGTGGCGTACCAGCACGGGGATGTCGTCGGGTCGCTCGCGCAGCGGCGGGATGGTCAGGCTGATCACGTTGAGCCGGTAGTACAGGTCCTCGCGGAACCGGCCGGCCTTTACCAGCTCCAGCAGATCACACTTGGTCGCGCAGATGAGGCGCACGTTCACACGGACCGGCGTCTCGCCACCCACCCGCTCGAACTCCTGCAGCTCGACCACGCGCAAGAGCTTGACTTGCAGGTCGGTGGGGATGTCGTCCACCTCATCGAGCAGCATGGTGCCGCCGTTGGCCAGCTCAAAGCGCCCGGCCTTCTGCCGAATCGCGCCGGTGAACGCCCCCCGCTCGTGTCCGAATAGCTCGCTCTCCAGCACCGAGGGCTGCAGTGCGGCACAACTAAAGCGGACAAAGGGCTTGCCGGCCCGGGTGCTGTGGGCGTGGATCGCCTCGGCGAAGAGCTCCTTGCCGGTGCCGCTCTCGCCGCAAAGCAGGATCGTGCGGTCGGTGGCCGCGACGCCGCGAAGCTGTCCGAACAGTCGCTTCATGCTCTGGCTGCGAGCCACGAGGCGTCCGAAGAACTCAATCCCGTCATCGGTCTCGGGCGCTTCGCGGCTGGCGAAGAGCCGTTCCAGCTTGAAGAGCAGGTCCTGGGTGGTGAACGGCTTGGTGATGTAGTCGTACGCACCGCGCTTGATCGCGAGCACGGCGGTATCCACGGTGGCGTACGCCGTCATCAGCACAACTTCCACGTCCGGACGAATCTGCTTCACGTGGTTCAACAGGTCCAGGCCGCTCATGCCCGGCATGCGCACGTCACTCACGACGACATCGATGGGGCGGGCCTCAAAGATGCGCCGGGCCGTCTCGGCGTCGGCCGCTTCGAACACTTCGTAACCGTGCTCGCTCAGCTCGATCTGCAGGGTGATGCGTTTGAGCGGCTCGTCGTCAACCACCAGGATGCGTCGTGGCATACTCTGTTGTCCTCGCCTGCGCCGCCCGGCGTCCGCCGCGCGGGTCACTCCTCCGACGACTGCCAGCATTGCAACGGAAAGCTCGCCCGGGATCAACCGGGCCAACCAGATTCAACGGGATTCGCCCATCCCCCGCCGCCGCGAAATGTCGACCATGCGCTTGACACCGCCGCCCGGACCGTTGCAGTCTGTACGCATGCAGCGCGCCCCGAGAACTCTCCGCATCTTCATCGATGAGGTCACGATCCACGTCCGCGGCGGCAAAGGCGGCGACGGCTGCGTCAGCTTCCGCCGAGAAAAGTTCGTGCCCAAAGGCGGACCGAACGGCGGCGACGGCGGCGACGGGGGCTCCGTCATCCTCGTGGCCCAAGCCGGCGTGGACACGCTCCTCGATCTGTCCGGCCGGCATCATTATCACGCTCCCAACGGGCGCCCGGGCTCCGGCAACAATCGGACCGGACGCGGCGGGGACGACCTGCGGGTCATCGTTCCGACCGGCACACTGGTTTACGACGCCGACGCCGGGCGACTGCTGAAGGACCTCGTCGAGGACGGGCAGCAGGTGTGTGTGGCGGCGGGCGGGCGTCACGGCCGCGGCAATGCCCGATTCGCGTCGTCCACGAATCAAACGCCGCGCGAATACGAACCGGGTCTGCCGGGCCAGGAGCGGATGCTGCGGCTGGAACTGAAGCTGATCGCCGACGTGGGCTTCGTGGGCCTGCCCAACGCCGGCAAGAGCACGCTGCTGTCGCACCTGACGCGAGCACGACCGAAGATCGCCGACTATCCCTTCACGACCCGCACGCCGCACCTGGGCATCGCCGAGTTGCCCGGCTACCGCCGACTGGTGCTGGCCGACCTGCCCGGGCTGATCGAAGGAGCCCACGAGGGCGTCGGCCTGGGCGACACGTTTCTGCGGCACGTCGAGCGCACCCGCGTGATCGTCCACTTGATCGACCTTTGCCCGCCGGAAGGGGCCCCGAACCCGGCCCAAGCGTACCGCATCATCCGCGGGGAGCTGGAGAAATACAGCGCCGCGCTCGCCGGACGGGACGAGATCATGGTCGGGAACAAGCTGGACCTCAGCGCGGCCCCCGCCGCCCTGGAAGAACTGCGGGCCGCGCTGGACCGCCCCGTCGTCGGCATCTCCGGCGTGGCGGGGACCGGATTGCGCGAACTCCTCGAAGCCATGTGGACCAGCGTGGAGCGCGCGCGCCAGGTAGAAAGAGGGCAAGGCCCGCCTTTGATCGACTTTGGAAACGGATCGGAAGCGGAACCGGATCCGGACGGGTAACAGCCGGGCCGGCGCTCGACTTCTCCGGTCACCGGTGCCGGGTGGATTGACGGGCCGGATGCCCATGGTAACGTGCGCTTGTGAAGCCTCCACCTGTGTGTCTGGAGCGACCGTTGATGAGTCTGGTTGAGCCGGCCGACGCGCTCCTGGCGATTGACATCGGGAATTCCCGCATCGGGCTGGGCATCTGGGACAGCGACGGGCTGCACGATGCCCGCCGCGTTGCCGCGGCCCGCCCCGACGAGTGCCGCCATGCGCTCCAACAGACCTGGGACGCCATGAACGGCGGCAAACGCGCCGTGGTGATCGGCAGTGTGAATCCGGACGCCACGGTGCGCGTGCAAGCGCTGGCGGAGGATATCAGCGGACTGACGGCCATGCGGATTCGCGATGACCTGCCGCTGCCCATGCCCATCGACGTGGAGAACGGGCACGAGGTCGGCGTGGACCGCGTGTGCTGCGCGGCCGCCGCGTACGAACGAGCCCAGGCCGCCTGCGCCGTCGCAACTTTTGGAACGGCCACCACGGTGGATTGCGTGTCGGCGCAGGGGCACTTTCTGGGGGGGACCATCCTGCCCGGCTTTCAGCTCTGTTGCGACGCGTTGCATTCAGGCACGTCGCAGTTGCCCCGCGTCCGGCCCGCGGCGCCGATCGGCGTGTTCGGCAAGAACACACACGACGCTATCGTAAATGGCGTGGTCTTCGGCACCCTCGGGGCGCTGCGCGAGATCGTTGAGCGTTACGCCACGGAACTCCGCGAGTGGCCACAGTTGATCATCACCGGCGGGAACGCCCCGCTGGTGGCCGAGCTCACCGACTACGTCGACGCCGTCGTGCCGGATCTGTGCCTGATGGGGATCGCGCTGGCCTATCGCGAGGCCGCGAGACAGCCGTGAAGCCTGCCGCGCACCCGCCGCGGGGGGAATTCCAAATGTTGACCAGCCCCGGGCCGGCCGCCATCGCGGTGATCCGGGCGCGCGGTGCGCCTGTGGCGGCGTTCCTCGAGCAACACATCAGAACCACGTCGGCCATCGATCCGGCCGCGTGGCAGCCGGGCCGGATCCAACGCGCCGCCTTGCTCGACGCCGCGGGCGATCCGATCGACGACATCCTGGTCTCAGTGCACGCGCCGGCGCCAGCCTGGGATGTACGCTTGCATCTGCATGGAAACCCGTGGCTCGTGCGGCGTTGCGCGGAGATCCTCCGAGCCGGCGGCTTCAGCGACATCCGTGAGGAGCAAAGTACCTTGTGGACGGCCGCAGACGCGCTCGAGGCCGAAGCGTACGCCCTCCTGCCACAAGTCCTTACGCTGCGCGGGGCGCATTGGCTGCTGCATCAGGTCCAGCGGCTGCGGGCCACGCTCAGCGCCCTGTTGAACTGCGGCCAGATCACCCAGCTTCACCAAACGTGCCGCGCAGCCGCCGATCGCGCCCCGCTGGTGACCTGGTTCACGAAGCCGCTACGGGTCGTGCTGGCGGGACCCCCGAATACCGGCAAGAGCACATTGGCCAACGCCTTGGCGGATCGAGTCGTGAGCGTCGTATCGTCCACCCCGGGAACGACGCGGGACTGGGTGGAGGTGCCGGGCGAAGCCGATGGGTTTCCAGTAACCTGGCTGGACACCGCGGGGCTGCGTGATTCCGCCGATGAGCTGGAGCAGGAAGGGGCCGGGCGAACGCGGCAACTCGTGCGGGAGGCCAAC
>SDBV01006996.1_pt1 | contig 15487 bp, 11 predicted proteins | sample 2277081 | NCBI WGS metagenome assembly SDBV01 (sample SAMN10402039, study PRJNA504765) | marine sediment metagenome | isolation source: marine sediment core GS10_PC15, 223 cmbsf | place: Arctic Ocean: Southern Knipovich Ridge | collected 2010
TCTATGCCTGCTCCTGGCGGCGGTGCTGCCTTCGGGGTCACCTGCGGCGGCACCCCCGGTCAGTTGTGGCATTCCAACTATGTTACGTTAACCCTCTACCTGGTTGAGTGCAGCTGGTGTGGGAATGGAGATGAGATCTGCACCAACGACGCTCCATGGCTGACGCAAAACCCGAACGCCAATATAGTCATTCCTCCGGGCGGTCAGGAGACCATCACTGTCACATTTAACGCCTCCGGTCTACCACTTGGCACCTATTTCGCCGTCATCCACATCCAGAGCAACGACCCGGATGAAGGCGTCGTGAACATCCCTGTCACCATGAGGCATGGTGATGGCCCACCCTGTGAAGAAGATGACTCCGGCTCCCTGGATATTGAAGGGAAATCCGGGGGACCAGGGGCGACCGTGATCGTGCCGGTGAGGATCCAGAATGCGCCCGATCAGGTGGCTTCTTTTGGTTTTGAGATGACTTACAACACCGCCATCCTCCAGTACGTCGGAAACTCTCGAGGAGAGTGCGTGACCGACTTCGACCAATTTGGCGTGCATGAACGCGAGCCCGGCCTTCTTGTTATCGGAGGCTTCGAAGCGGGAGATGCCGTGATTCCGGCAGGGGCCAACTGCGTGGTGGTGAATCTGGAGTTCACGGTGGTCGGTGGTGAACCTGGTGAAGTCTATCCATTGGGCAATCTTCAAAACCTGGTGGATGACATAGCCGGGTGGTCAAATTCAGGAGCTTGCTTTAAGTGTGGAGGGTGCGATGTTAATGGTGATGGAGACGTTACCCCTCAGGATGCCCTGTGTGCCTTCCAGAAATATCTGGGGATCGATCCCACGGACTGCGGACCGGCGGACCAGATCTTCTGTGATGTGAATGGGGACGGGCAGTGTACTCCAGCCGATGCGCTTGAGATCTTCAAGTGTTATCTGGGAATGGAAACTGTCTGCTCACCTCAAGAATGTGAATAATGAGATGCTTACCCTCGCCATTTAAGGCGGGGGTAAGCATTTAGCACCTTGGTTGAAAAAATAGTGCTTTTCGTGCCCTGCCCGCCTCTCAAGACTCAAGCCCTGTTGGGGACTCTAACAGGGCAGGTGAGGCGGGGGGTTTAAAATTCCACAACCTGCAACTTGTAACACTATTTGGCTCCGCCTTGGCCGGGTCAGGATATAAGAGAATATTTAAATCATCTATAATATCTATTGTAACCGTGGTCTGCCTGCTACCGGTTACATGTGCCCTATCAGTAAGGGTGCCATAGATAACCAAAAGAAAGGAGGGAGAGAGAAACCTTCATACGAAAACTCAAAAGAAGTCTTTGTATCTAAACTAAGGAGGAGGATACTATGAAATCTACCGCCAAACATAGTTTGTTTGTTCTATTGTTTTTCGCCATTTTTCTATTGCCGGGTGCAGGTCTATGTGGAGAACCTGTGGATCTTTTCCCCGTGCCGGTGTCTGATGACACAACGCTTTTTCCCTCTGTTGATGACGATTTTTTGGAAGTTTCCTTTACGGAAGGCTTCACATTTCCTTTTTATGACACGACTTATGACTCGATATTTTTGAACACAAACGGTGGGTTTACGTTTGGCTCTGGAGACAAGCGGTTTGATGTAGCTGCCACCGAGGTAACTCAACCGGGAGTTGCCATTTTTTGGGGTGACATGTGCGCTTCCTGCTTTGAAGCGTATCTAAGACCTCATCAGATGGTATACCAGCAATTTGCGGATAGATTCGTTATCGCCTACAGCCAGTTCCAGGACTATGATGTAGAAGCCTGGCACAACACTGCTACGGTTACGCTGTATTCTACAGGGACTATCGTCATCGAGTATGGAGAAGTTCTTAGTGAGGACATCCTTGTCGCGGTTTTTGACGGCACACATACGGACGACAAATACTTGCCGCTGCAGACAATTTACGAAGATTACCAGTCGACGGGGACAGGCATCATCCTCTTTGATTATTGGGGTGAGGGTCCGGGTCATGAAGGAGAACTGTCTGGGAGGACCATAACCTTCAAAACCGAGACTGTCTGCGAAGAGGACGACTCGGGTGCCCTGGATATTCCTGGCACGAGAGGCGCACCGGGTGGCACGGTAACCATACCGGTCAGGATTCAGAGTGCCCCCAATGATGTTAGTTCCCTTGGTTTTGAAGTGTTTCCGCCTTCTGTCTTGGCCTTTACGGGGTATACGACGGGTCCGTTGGTGGAAGACTTCGATTTCTTTGATTGCAACGTTCCCGCCGATAAGCCAAATGTTGTCCGATGCGGCGGTTTCAAGGCTGAGGGAGGAATTGCTGCCGGTGCCAGCGGTGATGTGGTTTCTCTGACCTTTGATGTTAGTCCAGATTGCGAGGGAATTTGGACGGTAGGTTTACAGGAGTTGAAGGATGACATCGCCTCCTGGTCTGCCACCCATGGTTGTTTTGATTGCAGCTTCACCTGTGATGTCAACGGAGACGGAGAGGTCACGCCCCAGGATGCCCTGTGTGCCTTCCAGAAATATCTGGGGATCTGCCCAACGGCATGTGGACCGTGTCAAGATATTTTCTGTGATGTGACCGGGGATAACGACTGCACGCCTGGAGATGCTCTTGAGATCTTCAGGGAGTATCTGGGACTCCCCAGTGTCTGCTCGCAATAGTCGGTGGATTAGTTAATTCATGCTTGCCCCTGTCAGGGAAGGCGGGGGCGAGCATCTACCCTATTAGGGGGAGGTAATCTTTTTTGAATCGTTTTAGAAGGGAAATCTTTCTAAAGGGAGGGTAAAAAAATGTACAGAAAATCAAGGATCTCGTTTTTTTTAGTTATGGTAACTTTTTTGTTAGTGGCATTTTCGTATTCTAAGACATGGGCTGACGGAGAACCCTATTTTTGTTGGTGTAATGTGCAGGCCATGAATACCCCTGGTGGGGTCCAAAATGCACTTGCTGCGCAGGTTTTTGACTCCAACGGTACGGTTCCGGACACCATTAACGCCTTAACCGTGGCCGGTCCAGGGGGCTTTGCTTACAGCTTTACACCTGATGACTACGATGAAGGTTTCAATGTCTACTGGCACGGAATACCGGGCCAGCCTGCTGACGGGGAATATACCTTTACCGTGACCGATAATGAAGGGAAGGTGTCCACAAGCCACTCCTATCTGGAAGTGGGGAACATCCTTCCCCTGCCGGATGCCGCGTCTCTTCAGGCCTCAGGGGACCCTTTAACCCCCACCTTGAGCTGGGGTGCCCTCATCGGATACGAAGGCAACGTCTTTTACCGCGCCAGGATCTATGACATGGATAACGATATTCTTTGGACTTCGGGCTTTACCACATTGACCCATACGGGTGTTCCTTCGGACGTTCTTGCTGAAGGCGAAAGCTATCAGTGGCGAGTGGAAGCATTTGATGACCACAACTATTTGGTATCCGATAATCGGGCGGTGAGTGAGACGATTCCGTTGGTGATTGACAACAACAGGCCATATTTTAGGTGGGTTGTGGCATATAGCGGGGCCAATCAGGATGGATTTTACACTGGCCTTCTTGCCAGTGTGGTTGATCCTAACGGTTCACCCCCCGATAGTATCAGTGAGGTCACTGTGGCCGGCCCCGGAGGATTTTTCTATACATTCCTCCCTGAGGAATTGGGTCAATACGGTGATGAACTCATATATGAGCACCATAGTGATGGCAGACCCCTCGATGGCATCTATACCTTCACCCTAACGGATAATGAGGCAAGAACTGCGGTCAGCCATGATTACGTGAAGGTGCATGACGTTCCCCTGGTTGAAGCCGCCAGTCTTGCGGCCTCGGGAGATCCTCTGGCCCCCACCCTGAGCTGGGGCGCTCCGGCAGGCATGGATCGATCGCTCTATTATCAGGTGTACATAGAGAGCATATGGAGATCACCCCATACACCTGATACGACGCTCCAGGTACCCCAGGGCATCTTACAGCAAGGGGTTGCCTACAGATGGCGCGTTCGGGCGCTTGATGACATAAACTGGGTTCATTACAGCAATCGCTCCAATTCCAACGGGGTCGATCTGGTTATTGACGATTCTCGCCCCTATTTTCGCTGGGCGGGGGTCTGGAAACGCAATGATCCCTGGGGGATCAGGACGGCCATGGATGCAAGCGTATATGACCCGAACGGTTCAGTTCCTGAGAGCATTGTATCCCTCACCGTGACGGATCCAGGTGGCGGTAGCCACGACCTTAGATCGGGATGGTTTGGGGGGGAGTATAATGAGTTTTACATTACAGCCCCGGGCCCGCCTGCGGAAGGGGTCTATACCTTTGACATGGAAGACAACGAAGGCAAAACCGCAAGGACCCACGATTATGTGGAGACAGTGACCGAAGTTCCCATAGTTGATGAATCCGGCATTTTAGTCACCGGAGACCCTATGGCGCCCACCGTAAGCTGGGGCGCTATCTCCGGCTATCCAGGCCATCTCTACTACAGGCTTCGCGTATACGATTATCAATGGAATCAGATATACAGGTCTTCCCGGGCCCCTGATACGGCGCAGAGCGTTCCGCAAGAAGTGATCGAGCCGGGCAAATTCTACATCTTCAGGATAGAGGCAGCTGATCATAGACATTTTCCCACATTTAACTCTCGTTCGAGGACACATTACTTGCCGCTAACGGATTGCCAGGAGGACGACAGCGGTGCTCTGGATATCCCGGGTGCATCCGGGGGATCGGCTGGAACGGTGACCATACCGGTCAGGATCCAGAATGCCCCCAATGCTGTGGACTCACTGGGTTTGGAAGTGCTCTTCGACCCCTCTCGATTCGGATATACGGGTTTTAGCCGGGGTCCACTGGTGGACGGGTTTGATTTCTTTGACGTGAGTAATCCGGGGGACGGGATTGCTCGAATGGGCGGCTTTGAGGCCGGAGAGGACATCATAGCGGCCGGGGCCAGTGGAGATCTGGTTTATCTCAACTTTGAGATATTCGACTCTGAGCCTGGAAAGAGCTATGGTTTCGGACTCCAGGAGCTTAAAGACGATCTTGCTGGATGGTCTACTTCCCATGGTTGTTTCCAAAGCGGCTGTGACGGTGATGTGAATGGTGATGGGGAGATCACACCCCTGGATGCGCTTTGTGCCTTTGAGGCATACCTTTCGATAGATCCGACAAGCTGCGGCATTCCGATAGATGAAGTCTGCGGTGATGTGAACGGGGATGGGGAAACTACCCCGGCTGATGCCCTGTGTATCTTTCAGAAATACCTGGGGATACCGAGTTGTCTGGATTAATTGATTTACCTCTCATTTCCACACTGAAGAGTAGACTCCAAGCGGAGGGTATTTCTCGGCTTTTTTGTTGCTGTGGAGTGAAGCCTACCCGCTTCAAGGGGGGCGGGAGTTCCTATCAACAAGAATGTATCGAAGTCTCTTGCTACGGGGCTCCAGTATGACTGCTTTCTGAATACAATTGGAGGAACCCAGTGTTACGGCTCGTTTGTTTGAATTGATCAAAAATATGTCCAAAGACGAGCAGAGAACCCTTTTGCAGAGTTGGAGGAAAGGCTATTAAGGAGGATTTTCAGATGAAAAGAATAACTTTTCCAGTGAAAAATATTACATTGTTTTTTTTCGTTGTCGTGTTGTGCGCGTTTTTCATGGGCGCTACACAAGTGCACGCCTTCTGGAACTCCGGAGGGCCATACGGGGGGTATGTAAACTGCATGGCAATGGCTGCAACAAATCCTGACATAATTTATGCAGGAACTGACAGTGGTTTGTTCAAAACAGTTGATGGAGGAGATACCTGGACCAGGACAGGCTTTCCTGAACTGATAGTTGGGGTTGTCCAAGCTACTCCTGATAATCCCGACATTATCTATGCGGGTACCGATGATGGCATATACAAAAGCGAGGATGGCGGAAATACCTGGACGCGGAAAGGACTGTCCGAAGCAAGAGTAAATGCGATAGCCATAGATCCTCTCAATCACGATATCCTCTATGCAGGGACTGGAAAGCCTCGGCAGGTGAGCATTGTTGGCGTTTTCAAGAGTATGGATGGAGGAGAAACCTGGGAGAAAAAGCTTTCTGAGAAAGAACGTAGTAGGGTAACGACGCTCCTTATTGATACCGAGAACTCCTCGTACGTATACGCTGGTGTCGAAGATGGTCGGGCTGGTCTTTGGATGAGCACAAATGGAGGAGATACCTGGACCGGCCCAGTAAGCTCTGGTTACCCTGTACTTGCCCTTGCCATGACACCTGCTGACTTTAGCTCCACATATATTTTTGCCGTCGTAGATGGGGCCTTCGATCACGATGACGTTTACGCAACTCCCGACCGATTTGAAACATGGGCATCCACAGGGGCGCCGAGTATACCCTGGAATCCACCTTGGGCCCTGGCTGTTGATCCCAATGATCCCCTCACTCTCTATGTAGGCGCCGGGGGCTCCCTTTATAAACGCCCAGCTGGTACTGATACATGGTTAGAGAAAGCGAATGGCCTTCCTCCACCTGTGCCTTCAAGTATCGTGATTGATCCACGAAACAGCGACGTTCTATATGCTAGTTTTTCTGAAGGGGGTGTATATAATTCTACAGATGGGGCAGAGAGTTGGAGTATCTCAAGCCAGGGGATGAATAATACCTTCATAGAGGGCTTGGCCGTGCATCCCACTTCTTCAGATACGGTATTCGCAGCAATAAAGGGGGACGGACACTACCTGGCTAAAACGACCAACGGGGGCGCTTCATGGGGTTATCTGGTTAATTCACGCACCGATCGTGGAGCGGTTGCAATTGACCCCCAGAATTCCTCTACCATCTATGCAGGTTTCGGTTGGCGAGGAAGAACCAACCGGATCTACTCTATTGACAAGAGCACAAATGGAGGGCAAAGCTGGACAAGCACCGGATACCTGTTCTCCACGATCGGGTATCACTACGTAGGCGTTTCTGACATCTGGGTGAGTCCGAGTGATTCAAGTACCATCCTGGTAGCAGTGGCAGGCTATCCAACAGTTGGTGGCGGTGTCTATAGGAGCACTGATGGCGGAGCAACATGGGAGCACCCACGTAAACTTTGGGCTACTACGTTGGCCGCTGATCCCACAAACGACCAGATTCTCTACTTTGGAACTCAACACTGTGGGTACGTCAAAAGGTCAACTGATGGGGGAAGTAGCTGGTCGGACATTAGTCCCAGTGCCCCCCCCCTGGGGAATGTCCGCTCTCGGAGGTGCGAGATATAGAAGTTGCTTTGAACTCCCACGTCTATGCAGCGACAGATGAAGGACTGATGAAATGGGACGGTTCTGGTTGGACCAAGTTGACCGGTTTGCCTACTGATGACATTACTGCTTTAGCGATTGACAAATCCACGAGTTCAGGAACTCTCTACGTGGGCACTGGAGAAGACGGGGTATTTGTTTCCGAGGATGGAGGAGACACCTGGACATCTTTTAACCAGGGTTTGGGGAATCTCTCCATTACCAAACTGGCCATAAGTGACAGCCTACCCAAAATGTTATATGCTGGAACAGCCTATGGTGGCATTTGGAGCGAGGTGCTTGACTGTAATGGTGATGTCAACGGTGATGGTGAGATCACCCCCGAGGATGCCCTGTGTGCATTTGAGACATACCTGGAGAGATGTCCCACATCCTGCGATATTCCCTGTGAAGAGGTCTGCTGTGATGTGACCCAACATGAGGACTGCACCCCGGCTGATGCCCTGTGTATCTTTCAGAAATATCTTGAGGTGCCGAGTTGTCTGGATTAATTGATCTCATTTGCCTCCATTTTCGCGCTGAAAGAGTAGATTCTGAGCGGAGGGTATTTTCTGACTTTTTTGTTGCTATGGAGTGAAGCCTACCCCCTTCAAGGGGGGCGGGAGTTCCTATCAACAAGAATGTATCGAAGTCTCTTGCTATGGGGCTCCAGTATGACTGCTTTCTGCATACAATTGAACGAACCCAGTGTTACGGCTCGTTTGTTTGAATTGATCAAAAATATGTCCGAAGACGAGCAGCGAATCCTTTTGAAGAATTGGAGGAAAGGCTATTAAAGAGAAAAGGGAACATCATAGGAAACCCTTCTTCATGGTTGTAGATTACTCTACTGAGGATCGTGTCTACAAGGATTTCATCCAAAACATAGGTGCTGGCGGAGTGTTTATCGAAGCCCATATGCCCTTCTCCGTTGGACAGGAGCTTTCACTGACTTTTCCGCTCCCCAAGTACCAGAAACATATCAAGATTACCGGCGAAGTTGTCAGGACCAGCTCGGAGGGAATTGGCGTGAAATTCAAGATGGCTAACTGGGAGCAGGAGGCGATGATCAAATCCCTTTTGGAGATGATTTAGGCCTTTTTCGGCTCGGGTTCATCGCTCGTCTACTTACCGCCCCTGTGAGTACAGCTTTTATAGACCTCTACCGCACTTGCCATCCAGCTGTGGCCGGCTTTAGCGCCACTCATAACAGAGTATGCTTGGTTCTGATGGAGCCTACAGCGACTGGTTGGTACTAGCTATAGGGCCGTGGGTTTGGGTCTGTGAATGATCGTACGTCTCATTTTGTTGCTGCTTGGCCTGATGTGCGCCACTGCTGGGTTTGCGCTCAGGGGGCGGGTCAGACGGCTGGCTTAGGACAGTCAAAAAACCCTTAAGTAAGGCAGAAAAAGGGTGGGAAGAGATTCCCGCCCTTTTTCTTTGCAAGGCTTTGGGTTATCTGCGGCAAAATTTTCCCAAGGCACTTATTACCAAGCAAATCTTGCCATTACCACCTTCGTGAAACCCTCCTGAGTAATCCTTTAACCACCTGGTTTTACAGCATAAATTAGTCATGCCCCCTGTGGCACCCTTGTTGCTATTCTAATGACTGTAGCAAAGCCAAAGGTCAATTCAACGGGTTTAAAGAGTGAACCATTTCAATATGTGATGGCTTATGGTGTTATCATCTATGATAAGGTAGGGGAGGCAACCTCCCCTTGCTGTGGAGGTAAAACAAATGATGGTAAAATCTAAACTCATATCCATTTTTTTGTCAGTTTTGAGCCTGTTTTTGTTTACTAGTGTCGCTCTATCTCAGGACATTGATATAGAGCCCGATCCAGTGTGTGGGGGGAAGGGTGAGAGAGTAATTTTTACTGTAGTTATCAACAATGCCCCAAATGAGGTGGAAGCCTTTGGTTTTGATGTAGTAGGCTGCACGGATATCTTAAAATACGTGAGCTATACCAGAGGCAATCTCACCAAGGATTGGGACTTCTTTGACTGCAATCCCTTAGAACCTGGCAGGGTAAGGGTAGGAGGCTTTACTACCAAGGATAAGATAGAAAAAGGGGCTGGCGGATCGGTGGTAAATCTGCAATTTGAGGTAGTCGGTGAGAATGACTGCTACCTAAACATTGAGGACATGGTAGACGACATTATAGGTTGGCGTCCTGAGAGTGCTGAGTTTACTTACATTTACTGTGCTGAGGGAGCAGGTATAAAGGTAAAAGATGTCTCTGTTCCTGCCGAAGGTGAAGTAGCTATACCGATACTACTAGATAATGCCCCCAATAGGGTAGATGCATTCGGCTTTGATGTACTCTTTGATGATAGGTGGTTTACTTACAAGGGTTGCAAGCCTGGTGATCTCACTAAGGATTGGGACTTCTTTGATTGCAATGATATTGAAGAAGATATAGTAAGGGTAGGAGGTTTTACTACCAAAAATAAAATAACAAAAGGGGCAACAGGAGAGGTGGTGATCCTTGAGTTTGAGGTAATAGAATGCCAACCAGGCGATTCTACCAAGTTAATTCCCTTTAACCCGGTGGATAATATAGGTGGATGGTCTGCTTGCCCTGGTGAGGCATATTATGGATGTGCCCATGATGGGATTGCCATGAATGACCAGTGTAGTATGAAAAGTGATACCATTACCTTTACAGTATCGGTCAACAGTGCACCAAATGAGGTGGATGCCTTTGGTTTTGATGTCAACTTTGACCACAGCATCTTGACCTATGAGGCTTATACAAGGGGTGACCTGGTAGAAGAGTGGGACTTCTTTGATGTAAGCAACCCTGTGGATGGTGTGGTAAGAGTAGGAGGTTTTACCACAAAGGAAAAGATAGCAGAGGATGCCAGTGGTGCAATGGTGAAACTGACCTTTACCGTTATTAGCGTTGCAGACGATACCTTAACCCTCAGCGAATTGGTTGATGACATTGCCGGCTGGTCCACGAAGGATGGATCCTTTACCTATTTCGCCATTGAACCATCGTCGGTCACGATGTGTGTTGGAGCCATTGTCGAATTCACAATTATGCCCGAAGAGATAGGAATCTCGCCCTTCACCTGGTTTGTGGACGGTGTAGAGGTTCAGACAGGAGACTCCCGCATATTTGAGTACAGGGGAATGGAAGCTAGAGCGTATATTATTAGCTTAGAAGACTCATCTGTTCCCCCTCTGTCCGCCCAGGCAACAGCTGCGCTTGAGGCCGAAGATGATACGGGCGCCCTGGACATTCCGGGCGCCTTCGGCCAAGACGGTGGCACAGTGACCATACCGGTCAGGATACAGGATGCGCCCAATGAGGTTTCCTCACTGGGGGTCGAGATTCATTTCGACCCAGATATCTTGCAATTTGATAGCTTTGACTTTGCCGGGACCCTACTGGAGGGTTTTGACTTTAAAGATGTCAGTAATCCCTTACCCGGTGTTTTGCGCCTGGGTGGTTTTACTGTCAATAACCCTGTCGCTGTCGGAAGTACAGGAGATGTAGTGTACCTCTCCTTTAATGTAGCGTGCGAAGATTGTACAGTTTCGAAATTAGAACTGCTCGACCTCGTAGACAATATCGCTACATGGACTGCCTCGGGGAGTTGCTTCCTTGCCTGTTTTGCAATAAGTATTGATCCAACCACGGCCACAGTGAATGTAAGTGAAGAGCAGATCTTCAATGTGGTCGGCGGTCTGGAACCCTTTACCTGGTCCATTGTAAACGGTGAGGGAACCCTCTCATCTACCACCGGAGAGCAGGTCACGGCTGATGCTCCTACAGGTGGGGTTACCGTGACCATCCAGGTTGGGGACAACCTTGAACAGACGGCTACAGCCACCGTAAATGTCTATGAAGAACTTGCCATTGATCCGACTTCGGCCACCGTGATGGTGGGTGAAACCCAGAACTTTCAAGTGGTAGGCGGTCTCAAACCGTACAACTGGTCAATTGTTGACGATGACGGCATCAAGGGATCCCTGGATCCCACTGAGGGAGAGCAGGTCACCTACACGGCGCCACCAGACGAGGTCCCTGATGGTCTGGTCACCATCTGGGTTCAGGACAGTCTTGAACAGACAGCCACTGTCACTGTAACAGTAGAACCCGAACAAGAACTCACACAACGAGAGACCACACGAATCCCCAACCCAGGTGACGGTGGTGGTTGTTTTGTTGCGACCGCGGCCTTTGGATCAGTGCTTGAAGGACATGTGGACATTCTGGGGCAGTTCAGGGATGCGTATCTGCTGTCGACCAAAGTAAGACAAACCTTTGTGGCTACCTACTACATGTACTCACCGCCTGTGGCGGATTTTATGGCCGGGCATGAGGGTCTGAGGGCGATGGTGCGATGGAGCCTGCTGCCTGTTATTGGTGTGAGCTGGATGATCTTGCACATTGGTCCCGGAGTTACTCTGGCACTTATGGGGTTACTGATTTTTGTGATGTGTGCTGGTGCAGGGCTTACCCTGAGGAGGATGCGTCTCAGACGTCAAGCCTAAGGAAAAGTGGAGTGGTGGCGAAAAGACGGGTGGGAAGAAATTCCCACCCATTTTTTTGGTACTCATTTACCGTCTCCATTCTGCTCTCTGTGAGAAGAGGGGAGAGGGGATTGACTGCAGTTCTGATCCCGTTGGCTATCTCATAATGCCATATGTCAGGGACAACGGGGATTATTCTGCCTGCATGGATTTGCTTCAGGATTTCTCTTGCCTCAGCCACATACTCTTCGTCATCTAACCACCACTTGAGAGAGGCGGAAGAATCGATCACCAATCTTCTCAAAGGTCACCTTCTCCCTTCAGAGATCAAATCAACAACTTTATCCGGTGAAATTTTGACAGGCTTCCTTTTTAGCATTCTCTCGATAGCAGACAAAGACTCACTCCTGCCTTCTTCCAGGAAGGTGACCAACACAGGGACTTTCTTCTTGATACTAATGTCCTCTTCCAATTCGGTTTTTCCATTATCGTAGTAACCTTTAACCGTTTGAAGTATGATGCCCTCCAAATAGCTCTATCTTGTGCCTACCTCAAAATACATTCTAAAGTATCAAAAGGATCCTAAGAAATCAAAAGATTTTTTTGGCAAAAAGCCAGGTTGTTTTTCACTTGTCGATGCGAATGGGCTCTGCGCTGCCTTCGACCATTGGAAGAAGCAATGGGGTTCAGGGACATTGGTGCTGAAGCTTGCTGCCTGTCGTGGGGATGAATTGGGCGACCCTGGATGGTAAACAACTGATTACTGTCAAACCTTGATTTGTGGTTTATAATGTGAATAATCGCTGATCGAAATTTGGCCCCGATTCTCCGACTGCTTCTATGAGTTCAATCAAGTGGACAATAACCAAAAGAAATGGCCTAATCGGAAATATCAATGTTACATGGTTATCCTTTATATTCACGGTTGACATTTGAGCCAGTTTGCACTATATTCCAAATTAGATTAACTTTTTCGGAGGATATTCCAATAATGGAACATTTTGACCGAGTTTTGAGTATTGATCTTCCTCCTGGGCAGTCTGCATTTCTCTGGGGGCCAAGGAAAACGGGTAAATCTACATATTTGAAGAACAGATTTCCCAATAGTCTGATTTATGATTTTCTTAAGACCGATCTGTTTATTGAATTTGCCAAAACCCCCTTTCTATTGCGGGAACAGTTGCTGGCACAGAATGAAGCCGTGCTGCAACATCCAATAATTCTGGATGAAGTACAAAAGGTTCCCCAAATCCTGGATGAAGTACACTGGCTAATTGAAAACAAGAACCTTCGGTTTATTCTGTGCGGATCAAGTGCAAGGAAATTGAAAAGAGGGAGGGCTAATTTGCTGGGAGGAAGGGCCTGGCGGTATGAGATGTTTCCGCTAACCGCAATTGAAATAGAAAACATAGATTTGTTAAGGGCTTTGAATCATGGTTTGATACCAGTCCATTATTTACAGGATAATTCGAAAAGATCTTTAAAAGCCTATGTAAGAGATTATCTGAGAGAAGAAGTTTTCAACGAGGGTTTAACTCGCAATATTCCGGCATTCTCCAGGTTTTTTGATGCCATGGGATATTCCCACGGTCAGTTAACGAATTATTCCAATATTGCTCGTGAATGCGGTGTAGATTCAAAAACCGTGAAAGAGTACTATCAAATCTTGATCGATACATTGTTAGGCACAATGGTTGAACCCTTTAAACGAAGACAAAACAGGCAAATAATAAGCAAAGCCTCAAAATTCTATCTGTTTGATGTGGGCGTTGCAGGCATTTTAGCAGATCGTTGGTTACATCAGGAAAAAGGCGAATCATTCGGTAGGGCGTTTGAACATTTTATATTAATGCAAATAGTGGCTCACAGTTCTTATAAGGAATTAGATTATGGGATCAATTTTTGGAGAACAAAATCAGGACTAGAGGTTGATTTTATTCTAGGACGCGGTGAGGTTGCCATAGAAGTAAAGGGAACGAGCCGGGTTGACACCAGAGATTTAAAGCCGTTATATGCCTTTACGGAAGAATATTCACCACGAAAGGCAATCGTTGTTTGTAATGAGAGGGCCAGGCGGATTCATGGTGACATTACAATTGTTTCTTGGAAAGAGTTCCTGTACGACTTATGGGAAGGCGATATAATTTCCTAATTCGAACAAGGCGTATGCCTGTTGAATGCCTTTTTCAAGACCTTAATCACGAAACCTTTCTGAGAGTATCCCTATAAAACGTAGACTTGACCACTCTCTTAACTTAGTCCATGATAAGAACTCGTTTTTTGTGGGAAGAAGCATAGGGAAATTATCCTTGTGTGTCAACGGTAAAATGCACACATGATCTTGTGGCTTAAGATCTTTTGTGAAATTCGTTGGACGGTAATGTATCAGAGCGGCCAGCTAAAAGACTTACACCGACAACAGCTTTATCAAGGGGGACGCTCTTAAATTTCTAAAAAACTATAGGTCAGGGATTGAGTTTTAGGGGAGGGCTTAGGTTCCAAAGCAACTTATGGATAGGGGGCATTTTGAAACCGTGAATTATCCTCCATGTGAATGATGAGGTCATGAGGTGGTAATATCTTTATTCTTGGCAGATATGAAACCAAGGTCTTCAGATATAGCTAAACCCTAAACCAATCGCATCCTATCTAGTTGACCACCGGGTAGAAAGACGCTTAACAGCTTCGCCTATAACCATCAATTGATGCAAAATGGCAGACTGTGTTTTGATGTCTTTGAGGAAAGTTTCTTTATCCATGCCCTGTTTGAACTCGATAACCAAATGAGCTGCTCTGGCAATATCCAAAAGAGTTGTTTCATCACGAGCCATAAACCACTTAATATCTCCCGGCGGCGAATCAGGTTGTGGCTTTGCTCAACTGCTCGCTTACTGAAGAGATCAATTTTGCGGTCTAGTAAATCTGCCAATTCCTGCTCCATCTGCAAATGATCGAGAAGGCTCCAATCTGCACCTGGTGCAAACGTGGCCAATATGTCTACATCACTATTTGAGTCGAAATCATCATGCAGCACTGACCCAAATAGAGCAAACTCGCTGATGCGCCAACGCCGGCAGAATTCAGAGATCTGTTTTTTAGGTATGTCAATATTTCGTTTGATCATCGTTAGTATTTTTCAAACCAGGCCAGGCCGCATAATGATTTTATCCGGCGAAATCTGGAGGCGATTTTTTTACATCTTTTATAAAGCAGGAAGAGCTTTTCTCATTCCTTTCTCTGAAAAGCTGTCTAACATGGGGCTTTCTTCTTGATTCTAATGTCTTCTTCCAATTCGATTCTTCCTTTATAGTATTAACCCTTGACCGTTTGAAGCATGATGCCCTCCATATAGTCCTATCTTGTGCCTACTCCCAGGACATATTGTAAGGCTATCAAAAGAACCAAGAGAAATCAAAAAGATTTTTTGGCAAAGAGCAGGGTATTTTTCACCTGCTGATCCCAATAGGCTCTACGCTGCATTCGACCGTTGGAGGAAGCAATGAGGCTCAAGGACATTGGTGTTGGAACCTGCTGCCTCTGGTGGGTGTGAGCTGGATGGCCTCGAACTTTGGCCTGGGAGTCACGTTGGTGCTTATGGGGTTGCTGATTTTTCTGATGGGTGCGGGCGCAGGGGTTACTCTGAGGCGGATGCAGTTCAGCGGCCAAGCTTAGCCGAGAGAAAGCTATTGGCTGGGTAAAAAATGGGCTGAAAGAGATCCCCGGCCGCTTTTGTCCCATGACC
>SDBV01006997.1_pt1 | contig 15486 bp, 11 predicted proteins | sample 2277081 | NCBI WGS metagenome assembly SDBV01 (sample SAMN10402039, study PRJNA504765) | marine sediment metagenome | isolation source: marine sediment core GS10_PC15, 223 cmbsf | place: Arctic Ocean: Southern Knipovich Ridge | collected 2010
GGGGACCATCGAGCTTCCCGAGGACGTGAAGATGGTGATGCCCGGGGACAACGTGGAGATGACGGTAGCGTTGATAGACCCGATTGCCATGGAAGAAGGCATGCGTTTCGCGATTCGCGAGGGTGGCCGCACAGTGGGCGCCGGCGTGGTTGCGTCGATTATAGAGTAGGGAGTTACCGTGGCTGGCAACAGGATAATAGTGACGCTCGAGTGTAAACAGTGCTCCGAGCGAAATTACACGACGACCAAGAATAAACGCACGACGCCTGGAAAACTGGCGTTCAACAAGTACTGTCCCAGGTGTCGGAAGCACACCGAACACCGGGAGACAAAATAATGGACTCGGGAATGCGCCGTTTTTTTGCGAAGGGTGCGTTCCCTGCATAGGCCAGTAGCTCGAATTGGTAGAGCGCCGGATTCCAAATCCGGATGTTGGGGGTTCGAGTCCCTCCTGGCCTGCATGGCATCGGCCGTGGCAAAGAGGCTTCGATGAACGAGAAAAACGAAGCAGTATCCGCATCGATATTTGGCCTGATGAAGTATGTCCATGTGATGTTCTTCACGGGAGCGCTGGTGGCGGGATGGCTCTTGGTCCAGATAGTCGAAACGATGTGGACCTGGGCGAACCTGGAGTGGACTGCGGTGCCGCCGCCCTCCTACGGGCTGGTTTTGCTGATCGGCGGGGGAATAGGTGCGGGAGTCGCGTTTTACATGTGGCGGCATCCACAAGTGAATCGCCTTGCCATCGAGATAGTCAACGAGCTGTCCAAGGTTACGTGGCCGACGCGCAAGGAGCTATACGCATCCACGGTAGTGGTGATCATCGTTTCGATCATTGCGTCGATTCTCCTGGGATTGTTCGACGCTTTCTGGTCCTGGGCCACGACCCTGTTGATGACCTTTAGATAATAGTCGAGAAGAGGGAAGGTTAAGGAAGGCCAAGATCATGGTGGAGCCGATACAGAAGGAAATGAAATACTACGTGGTTACCACCTATTCCGGCTATGAAAATAAGGTAAAGCTTGCGCTCGAGGATCGCATTGCGCAATCCGGGTTCGAAGAGAATTTCGGGGAGATACTGATCCCCACGGAGACTGTCCAGGAGGTCGTGCGCGGCAAGAAGAAGATAAGCGAGAGAAAGTTCTTTCCGGGCTACATCTTCATGCAGATGGTTCTCACCGACGAAAGTTGGCATCTGGTGAAAAACACACCCAAGGTGACAAACTTCGTCGGAAACCAGAAACCGGCTCCTGTCACCGATCAGGAAATAATGAAGATAATGAGTCGGATGGAGGCGGGTCAGGAGACGCCCACCCAGATTATCCGTTTCGAGGAAGGTGACAGCATTCGTGTGGTGGACGGCGCCTTCGCGGGCTTCAACGGATCGGTTGATATGGTGAAGCCTGAGAAGCAAAAGGTTGTGGTTCTCGTCAGCATTTTCGGACGAGCGACGCCTGTTGAGTTGGAGTACACGCAGGTCGAGAAGTTCGGCTGAGGCCCGACCGTCTCCCAAGGAGATAGCAGGATGAAAAAAATAATAGGCCAGATTAAACTTCAGGTTCCCGCCGGCAAGGCCAACCCGTCGCCGCCCATAGGGCCGGCGCTTGGCCAGCATGGCGTGAATATCATGGAATTCTGCAAGGCCTTCAACTCCAAGACTCAGGCGCAGGCTGCCGAGGCGATGCTGATCCCCGTGGTCATAACGGTTTACGCGGATCGTAGCTTCAGTTTCATCACCAAGACCCCGCCGGTTGCACGGCTGCTGCTCAAGGAGGCAAATCGCGAGAAGGGTTCCCCCGAGCCCAACAAGGAGAAGGTGGGCAAGGTCACCAGGGATCAGGTCAAGGGCATCGCCGAGTTGAAGATGCCGGATCTCAACACAACGAGTATTGATTCCGCGATCAAGACCGTGTCCGGCACGGCCAGATCGATGGGAATCGAAGTAATCGACTGAACCGAGGAGCCCCTCGCCGGGGCCGTATTTACCACGCGCCCGTTTCGGAAGAACGGAGCGCATGGGAGGCAAACGCCGAAATGGGAAAGATAGCCAAGAGATTGAGAACAGCGAGGGAGGGCTACGATCCTCTACGGCTCTACTCCATTGAGGAGGCCTTCGCAAATGTCAAGGAGACCGCAACCGCCAAGTTCAATGAGACCGTCGATGTCGCCGTCAAGCTCGGCGTCAACCCCAAGCACGCGGATCAAATGGTTCGCGGCGCGGTCGTTTTGCCTCACGGCCTCGGGAAGACCATACGAGTTCTCGTTTTCGCGACCGGCGAGAAAGAGAAGGAGGCGCTGGATGCCGGCGCCGATCATGTCGGCGCGGAGGACTTGATCGAAAAAATCAAGGAGGGTTGGCTCGATTTCGACACCGCCATAGCCATTCCTCCGATGATGGCCAAGGTGGGCAAGATCGGTCGTATCCTCGGTACGAGGGGGCTCATGCCCAACCCGAAGACCGGCACTGTTACGATGGATATCGAGAACGCGGTCAAGCAGGCCAAGGCGGGCAAGGTTCAATACCGTGTCGAGAAGGCAGGTATCATCCACGCGCCGTTGGGCAAGGCGTCGTTCGATGTCGACAAGCTCGCCGCGAATTTCGAGGCCCTGATGGAGGCGATCGTCAAGGCCAAGCCCGCGGTGGCAAAAGGCGTCTACCTCAAGGGGATCACCGTTTCCTCTACGATGGGCGTCGGAGTGAAAATAGATCCGCAGGTCATCAGCGAGAAGAAGTAGGAGGCTTTCATGAATCGAGAGCAAAAGCGAGAGCAGGTCGCTGACATCCAGGATCGTTTTGCCAGGATGGCCGGCGCAGTGCTCACCGATTTTCGCGGGCTCAATGTGGCGAGTATGACAGCCCTTCGCGATGAGTTCCGCAAGGTCGGGGTGGAATATAAGGTAGTGAAGAACACCTTGTTCGGATTGGCGGTCAAGGATCAGCCGTACGTCGAGACCCTCCTGGCGCATCTCAACGGTCCGACAGCAGTGGCGTGGTCCTACGACGATCCTGCGGCCCCCGCCAGGGTTGCCGTTGGGTTTGCCAAGAGCAACAACAACCTGAAGATCAAATGTGCGGTGCTCGATGGCAAGGTGCTCGAGGGAAACAGCGTGGTCGAGCTCTCCAAGATGGCGAGCAAGGAAGAGATCCAGTCCCAGCTGCTGGCGACCTTCATGGCGCCCGCGCAGGGATTCGTCAGACTGGTTGCTGCGGCGCCGGCCAATTTCGTTTACCTCCTCGATGCGCGTCGTCGGGAGCTTGAATAGAAGTGGTGTACTCGCCCTCGCATTGGGCGAACAAACGTTACGAAAACCGGGTCCGAGGCGGGCCTTGTGAAATGGGAGTGAAAAATGTCTGAGATTAGTCATGAGCAAGTGGTCGACTACCTGAGCAACCTTTCCGTGATGGACATCGTCAACTTGACCAAGGACCTGGAGGAGAAGTGGGGCGTTTCCGCTGCTCCGGTGGCCGTTGCGGGTGGAATGGCAGCCGGTGGTGATGCCGGCGCGGCGGAAGCCGAGGAGCAGACCGAGTTCGACGTCGAGCTCACCTCTTTCGGTGAGAAGAAGATCAACGTCATCAAGGCTATCCGAGAGATCACCAGCCTTGGCCTGAAAGAAGCCAAGGCAGTCGTCGACGCCGCTCCCAAGATTGTGAAAGAGGGCGTGACCAAGGAAGAAGCCGAGGAGACCAAGAAAAAGCTCGAGGAGGCCGGCGCTACCGTTACAGTGAAATAGAACAGATGTTCCTTCACCGTATCTTGCGTCGAGAACAATCGGCCGTATGCCCGCTGGAGATCTTCTCCATGAAGACGGGTGCGGTCTGTCCTGAATTCGAGGATTCGTGTGGGGGAGAGTTTCTCCAGGCACTTCTGAACGGGAGCTAACGTCCATGGCATCATCAGTCCAGGTCAGCCAAAGGTATCGGGAGTCGTTCGGCAAGATAGGCAAGGTCGTCGATATCCCGCATTTGATCGAAGTACAGAAGATTTCTTACGACAAGTTCCTGCAGGCCGCGGTGGCTCAGGAAGACAGGGAGAACATCGGGTTACACGGAGTCTTCAGCAGTGTTTTCCCTATAAGGGATTTCAAGGGAACAAGTGAACTCGCCTATCTGGGGTATGTGTTCGAGAAGCCCAAGTACGACGTGGACGAGTGCCGGCAACGGGGAATGAGCTACGAGGCGCCGGTCAAGGTGACGATCCAACTCATCATCTACGACGCTGCCGCCGAAGAGGGCAAGGAGCCCGTCGTTCGCGATATCAAGGAGCAGGAGGTCTTCTTCGGCGCGATCCCGCTGATGACCGCCAGCGGTACCTTCATCATCAACGGCACGGAGCGTGTGGTGGTGAGCCAGCTCCATCGATCTCCGGGCGTGTTCTTTGATCACGACAAGGGAAAAACTCATTCGTCGGGCAAGCTCCTTTACTCCGCGCGGGTTATTCCCTACCGGGGGTCCTGGCTTGATTTCGAGTTCGATCACAAGAACATTATCCATGTGCGAATCGACCGGCGCCGCAAGATGCCGGCAACGGTGCTCCTGCGTGCCCTCGGGTACAATACCCAGGAGTTGTTGAACTATTTTTACGACACGGAGAAAATAACCCTCGATTCGGGCAAGCGGTTCAAAAAGAGCATCGAATACAACTTCATCGAGGGACAGCGCGCCACTGCGGACATCAGGGTCGGCGGAAGCATTATCGTCAAGAAGAACCGCAAGTTCACGCGGGTCGCCATTCGCAAGATGCGTGATGCGAAGCTGGACACGCTGCCCATCGACATCATCGACGTCGTCGGAAAGATCTCGGCGCAGGACGTGGTCGACGAGAGCACCGGCGAGATTCTGCTCGAGTGCAACGAGGAGGTCACCGAGACCAAGATCGAGATCTTGAGGGAAGCGAAGATCAAGCAGTTCAGTGTTCTGTTCATCGACAACCTCAACGTCGGATCCTATCTGCGCGATACGTTGGTCGCCGACAAGATCACGTCCCGGGAAGAGGCAATTCTGGAGATCTACCGGCGCCTGCGACCGGGTGATCCACCCACAGTCGATACGGCGAACACGCTTTTCCAGAATCTCTTCTTCAACGCGGAGCGCTACGACCTGTCTCGCGTGGGCAGGCTCAAGCTCAACCACAAATTCAAGGTTGATGAGCCGCTCGATCTGGCCACGCTCACTCCTCTAGACATCATGGAGACCGTGCGACACCTGATTGATCTCAAGAACGGGCGCGGGACCGTCGATGACATCGATCACCTGGGAAATCGTCGCGTGCGCGCCGTAGGCGAGCTCATGGAGAGCCAGTATCGTATAGGGCTCATCAGGATGGAGCGTGCCATCAAGGAGCGCATGAGCATGAGTCAGGATCTCGACACACTCATGCCCCACGATCTGATCAACGCCAAGCCCGTGAGCGCCGTGGTAAAGGAGTACTTCGGGTCGAGTCAGTTGTCCCAGTTCATGGACCAGACCAATCCCCTATCCGAGGTGACCCACAAGCGTCGCCTCTCCGCCCTTGGCCCCGGCGGTTTGACAAGAGAACGCGCCGGCTTCGAGGTGAGGGACGTGCACGCCACGCACTACGGCCGCATCTGCCCCATCGAGACGCCGGAAGGTCCCAACATCGGGCTGATCGCCTCATTGGCCACTTTCGCCAGGGTGAATGAGTACGGCTTCGTCGAGACACCCTATCGCGCGGTGAAGAACGGAAAGGCCACGAACGATGTTCGGTTTTACAGCGCCCTCGAGGAAGAGCGGCACTACATTGTACAGGCTAACGAACCCGTCGATAATAAGGGCAAGTTCACCAACAACCTGATCGCCGGCCGGTTCGAGGGTGAGTTGGTCATTGTGAGCCCCGATCAGGTGGACCTCATGGACGTGTCGCCCAACCAGCTCGTCTCGGTGGCGTCGTCGCTGATCCCGTTCCTCGAGCACGACGACGCGAACCGGGCGTTGATGGGGTCCAATATGCAGCGCCAGGCCGTGCCCCTGCTCAAGACACGGGCCCCCCTGGTGGGAACCGGCATCGAGGGCAAGGTCGCGGCGGACTCGGGCGTCACGGTTGTCGCCAATAGGGACGGTGTCGTGGAGTCGGTGGAGTCCACGAGGATCGTGGTTCGCGCCGAGGGGCGGAGCGGCGACTATCCGGATATCTACAACCTGGTGAAGTTTCGCAGGTCAAATCAGAACACCTGCATCAACCAGAAGCCCATTGTGGAGCGTGGTCAGAAGGTGAAAGCCGGCTCAGTCCTGGCCGACGGCCCTGCGACCGCCGACGGCGAACTCGCGCTGGGACAGAACGTTCTCGTGGCCTTCATGCCATGGGGTGGCTACAACTTCGAGGATTCGATCCTCCTTTCGGAGAGCCTGGCCAAGCAAGACGCGTATACATCCATTCACATTGAGGAATTTGAATGCGTGGCGCGGGACACCAAGCTCGGCAAGGAAGAGATAACCAGGGATATTCCCAATGTCGGAGAGGAAGCCCTCGGAGATCTCGACGAGAGCGGGATCGTGAGGATAGGCGCCGAGATCGGCCAGGGTGACATCCTCGTCGGCAAGATTACCCCCAAGGGCGAAACCCAGCTCAGCCCCGAAGAAAAACTACTTCGGGCCATCTTTGGAGAGAAGGCCGGCGACGTCAGGGACTCCTCCCTGAGAGTGCCGCCGGGTGTTTCGGGCATTGTGATTGACGCGCGAGTATTCAGCAGGCGCGGCGCCGATCGGGACGAGCGCGCCAAGCAGATCGAGGAGGTCGAGCGAGCCAGGTTAGAGAAGGACATGGCGGTCGAGATCAAGATCATTAGGGAGTCTGCCTACGGGAGGATCCGCAAGGTTATGGTGGGCAAGACCACCAACGGAAAGCTCGTGGATTCCAAGGGCAACACGCTCGTCGGCAAGGGCAAGAAGATCGATTCGGACATTATCGATAAGATCCCTCGCAAATACTGGGGGCGGATTCCGACTAATTCCGGACAGAATAGAGTAGCCGACATCCTCGAGCTGTTGAAGGACCAACAGAACATGATCGAGGAAGTTTTCAACGAGAAAATCGATCGTCTTTCCAAGGGCGATGAGTTGCCCCCGGGCGTCATCAAGATGGTCAAGCTCTTTGTGGCCATCAAACGGCATATCGCGGTTGGTGACAAGATGGCCGGGCGACACGGGAACAAGGGCGTGATCAGCAGGATCCTCCCGGAGGAGGACATGCCCTTCCTCCAGGACGGAACACCCGTGGATATTGTGCTGAACCCTCTCGGTGTGCCCTCGAGAATGAACGTCGGCCAGATCCTGGAGACGCATCTGGGATGGGCCGCCCGCGTGCTTGGGCAGCAACTGGACTGGATGGTCAGGGAGGGTGGCTATACGGCCGACAACCTGCGCGACCAGTTGAAGAAGGTCTTCTCCAGTGACACGGGCAAACAGATTGTGGAGGAGATGTCCGACAAGGAAATCATCAAGCTCGCTACGGAACAGAAGGAGGGCGTCCTGTTCGCCACACCGGTGTTCGACGGAGCTTCGGAGTTGGAGATCAGGAAGGTCCTCGAAACGGCCGGGCTGCCTGTGTCCGGTCAGACCGTGCTCTTCGACGGGCGAACCGGGGAGGCTTTCGATCAGGACGTCACCGTGGGCGTGATGTACGTGCTCAAGTTGCATCATCTGGTTGACGACAAGATCCACGCGCGTTCCATCGGACCCTATTCACTGGTCACCCAGCAGCCCCTCGGCGGCAAGGCGCAGTTCGGTGGGCAGCGGCTCGGGGAGATGGAGGTTTGGGCCATGGAAGCCTACGGCGCGGCATACGCGTTGCAGGAATTCCTCACGGTCAAGAGCGACGACGTTATGGGTCGCACGAGGATGTACGAGTCCATCGTAAAGGGCGAGCAGGTGTTGGATGCGGGACTTCCAGAGTCTTTTAATGTCCTTATCAAGGAACTCCAGAGCTTGTGCCTCAATATCGAGTTAATCGAGGGTCGAGCGGTCGAGGAGACCATTGGCGAGGAAGATCTAGAGGCCTAGCTAGGGCCGGGAGGTAAGTGATGAAGGATATCTTCAGCTTCTTTGAGAAACCGAAGGATCCATTGAGCTTCTCAGCGATTCGGATTTCCCTGGCCAGTCCCGAATTGATCTTGGAGTGGTCCCACGGCGAGGTGAAGAAGCCGGAGACTATCAACTACAGGACGTTCAAGCCGGAGCGGGACGGGCTTTTTTGCGCCAAGATATTCGGGCCGGTCAAGGACTACGAGTGCAATTGCGGGAAATACAAGCGCATGAAGCACCGCAGCATCGTGTGTGAGAAGTGCGGTGTGGAGGTGATCCAGTCCAAGGTGCGCCGTGAGCGCCTCGGTCATATCTCCCTCGCAACGCCCGTGGCCCATATCTGGTTCCTCAAGAGCCTCCCGTCGCGGATAGGTGCGCTGCTCGACATCACGCTCAAGGATCTGGAGAGGATCCTTTATTGCGAGAGCTACGTCTGCCTCGATCCGGGTGAGACGTCCCTGGAGCGCGGAGAGATTCTCCCCGAGGAGAAGTACCAGCAAGCCATCGAGGAGTTCGGAGTAGACAGTTTTGGGGCCGGGATGGGCGGGGAGGCCGTGATCTCTCTGTTGCAGGATATCGATATCGTCGGGCTCGCTGAGGAGTTGAGAAACGATCTCAAGAACACCACCAGCGAAGCAAAGCGCAAGAAGTTTACCAAGCGGCTCAAGGTGACCGAGGCATTGAAGGAGTCGGAGAACAAGCCGGAGTGGATGATGCTGTCGGCAATTCCGGTCCTTCCGCCCGATCTTCGACCGCTGGTGCCCCTCGATGGGGGAAGGTTCGCAACCAGCGACCTGAACGACCTCTACCGCAGGGTGATCAACCGTAATAATCGTCTCAAGAGGCTCATGGAGCTCAACGCTCCCGATATTATCATTCGCAACGAGCGCAGGATGTTGCAGGAGGCTGTCGACGCGCTCTTTGACAATGGACGTCGTGGAAAGACGATCACCGGGCCCAACAAGCGCCCCCTGAAATCCTTGTCGGACATGCTGAAGGGCAAGCAGGGCCGGTTCCGCCAAAACTTGCTTGGCAAGCGCGTGGACTACTCCGGTCGCTCGGTCATCGTGGTCGGTCCGACACTCAAGCTGCATCAATGCGGCATCCCCAAGCAGATGGCTCTCGAGTTGTTCAAGCCGTTTATCTACAACAAGCTCGAAGAGCGCGGTTTCGTCACCACCATCAAGAGCGCGAAAAAGATGGTGGAGAAGGCGAAGCCGGAAGTCTGGGACATTCTCGACGAGGTGATCAGCGAACATCCGGTCTTGTTGAACCGGGCGCCCACCCTCCACCGTCTGGGTATTCAGGCGTTCGAGCCGGTTCTCATCGAGGGCAAGGCCATTCGCCTCCACCCCCTGGTGTGTACGGCTTTCAATGCGGACTTCGACGGAGACCAGATGGCGGTGCACGTGCCGCTCTCCATCGAGGCACAGATGGAAGCCCGCGTGCTCATGATGTCGACCAACAATATCTTGAGCCCGGCCCACGGCAAACCGATCATCAACCCTACGCAGGACATCGTGCTCGGACTCTATTACATGACGAGCAAGCGGCCGTTCAGCCGTGGTGAGTATCGAGAGGACGCCAAGGGGAAAGATCGTTTGGCGGGAAACTACTCCTCGGTCGACGAAGTTCGCATGGCCTACGACAGCGGCGCCATCGATCTTCACGCGGAGGTCAGGGTGCGAATCGACAAGAAGCTCGTGCCCACTTCTGTTGGGCGCGTCCTGCTGAGGGACATCCTTCCCGAGGGGTTGCCTTTCGAGCTGGTCAACAAGGTGATGGACAAGAAGGCGTTGTCTGTCCTGATCGATGTTGCCTACCGGATCTGCGGAAACAAGGCCACCGTCATCCTGGCGGATCGACTTCGCAACATCGGGTTCGAGTACGCCACCCGCGCGGGCATCAGCATCTGCATGGACGACATGGAGATCCCGAAATCCAAGGCAAAGCTCATCTCCGGCGCGCAGGCAGAGGTTGAGCGGGTCATTACCCAGTACCAGGAAGGCCTCATCACCGACGGCGAGCGATACAACAAGATGGTTGATATCTGGGCGGCCGTTTCCGATCAGGTCGCGGAGGAGATGGTCAAGCAGATTCGTTCCACGGAGGCGCACGATCCGCTGTCCAACAAGACAAAGAGCGTGGCCAGCTTCAACCCGATCTTCATCATGGCCGACTCCGGAGCTCGAGGATCCAACGCTCAGTTGCGGCAGCTGGCCGGAATGCGCGGATTGATGGCCAAACCGTCCGGGGAAATTATCGAGACACCCATCACGGCGAATTTTCGCGAAGGGTTATCGGTGCTGCAGTATTTCATCTCCACCCACGGCGCCCGCAAGGGGCTGGCGGACACGGCGCTCAAGACCGCCAACTCCGGCTATTTGACGCGTCGCCTGGTGGATGTCGCCCAGGACGCCACCATCACCGAGTTTGATTGCGGAACCCTTGACGGCATTGAGGTCACGCCTCTCGAGGAAGGTGGAGAGGTCATTCAGAAGCTCGGCGAGCGTGTTCTCGGGCGTTCGGCTCTCGATGATGTGCATGATCCATACACCGGCGAGATTTTGGTAGAGTCCAATGACATCATTGATGAAGAAAAGATGTTGAAGATCGAGGCCGCCGGGGTCAACCGAGTGACCATTCGTTCGGTGCTCACATGTCAAACGCAGCGTGGTATTTGCGTCAAATGCTACGGCCGCGATCTCGCTCGTGGATACCAGGTCAACATCGGCGAGGCGGTGGGGATTATCGCGGCCCAGTCCATCGGCGAGCCGGGCACCCAGCTCACGATGCGCACCTTCCACATCGGGGGCGCGGCGAAGCGCGGCAAGATCGAGCAGTCGAAGCTCGAGACGAACCAAAAGGGAAAGATCAAGCTAAAGAAGCTCCCGGTGGCGGTGAAATCGGATGGGACCACCATCGTCATGGCGAGACACGGCGAGATCTTTGTTATGGACGAGGCCGGTCGGGAGTACACCTACTCGGTCGTGTACGGAGCGAGCCTGATGGTGAAGGATGGGCAGAAGGTCAATATCGGTGACCTGCTGGCCGAATGGGATCCCTACTCCATTCCCATCGTCGCGGAAACGCAGGGGAGTGTGAAGTACGGTGACGTGATCGAGGGCGTGTCAATGTCGGAGATGCTCGACGAAGTGACCGGACTGTCGCGCAAGGTGATCGTGGAGTCCAGAGATCCCGAGCTCCGCCCTAGGATCTCCATCAAGGATGATCGCGGGGCTACCAAGGAAGCCGGCGCGGGAGACGCGCGTTATCTGCTCCCGGTGGGGGCCAACATCACGGTCAACGAGGGTGACTTCGTGGACGCGGGCGAGGTGATCGCCAAGATCCCGCGTGAGACTACAAAGACCAAGGACATCACCGGTGGTCTGCCTCGAGTGGCCGAGCTATTCGAGGCTCGCAAGCCAAAGGAACACGCCGTGATCTCGGAGATCGACGGCGTCATCTCCTTCGGAAAGGACACCAAGGGCAAGCGCAAGGTCATCATCACCCCGGAGATCGGTGAGCCCAAGGAGTACCTGATCGCCAAGGGCAAGCACATCGCCATGAAGGAAGGCGACTTCATCCGCGCAGGCGAGCCGCTCATGGACGGCGCGGCCAACCCGCACGATATTCTCAAGGTGATGGGCGAGAAAGCCCTGGCCAAGTACCTCGTGGACGAGGTGCAGGAGGTCTACCGTTTGCAGGGCGTGACCATCAACGACAAGCACATCGAAACGATTGTTCGCCAGATGTTGAGGCGTGTGACCATAAGGGATTCGGGTTCCACCAATTTCCTGGTGGAGGACAAGGTCGACAAGGTGGTGTTCAAGCTGGAGAACGAGCGGGTCATAAGCAAGGGAGGGCAGCCCGCGACCGCCGAGAGCCTGTTGCTCGGGATCACGAAGGCGGCGCTGAGCACGGACAGCTTTATCGCTGCCTCTTCGTTCCAGGAGACCACAAAAGTGCTCACGGAAGCTGCGGTCGCCGGGAAAATCGATGATCTGACCGGTCCCAAGGAGAACGTGATCATGGGTAGGTTGATTCCGGCGGGAACCGGGGTTCCGATCTACCAGGGCCTGACCATCGATGTGATGGATGGCAGCCGGGAGATCGTGGAAGACATGCCCGACGAATCCGAGTTTGACGATGCCACCGGTGTTACTTCGGCTTGACAAATTTGAAGAGTTCCTTTAATTACGTGCGCCTTCGGTCCGACAGTCGGGCCCAAGATGGGAAGTGAAGAGTATGCCGACTATTAGCCAGCTCGTCCGAAAAGGGCGCGCGCCTCAGATCAAGAAGACGACCACGCCCGCGCTCAAGTCCTGTCCTCAGAAGAGGGGGGTTTGCGTGAGGGTGTACACCTCCACTCCCAAGAAACCGAACTCCGCGTTGCGAAAGGTGGCAAGGGTCAGGTTGACCAACGGTATGGAGGTCACGACTTATATTCCCGGTGAAGGCCACAACCTCCAAGAGCACTCAGTCGTGCTTATTCGCGGCGGCCGCGTGAAGGATCTTCCCGGCGTGCGCTATCATGTCATCCGCGGAACCATGGACGCCTCCGGAGTGGAGGAGAGACGCAAGGGTCGCAGCAAGTACGGCGCCAAGCGCCCGAAGAACTAAAGGTGAGGGTATGCCGAGGCGTAGAGAAGTTCCCAAGAGAAAGATCAACCCCGACCCCAAGTTCAGAAATCGGATGGTTTCCAAGTTCATCAACAAGATGATGCTCAATGGGGCCAAGAGCACGTCCGAGCACGCGTTGTACGGAGCGTTCGACATCATCGAGCAACGCTACAAGCAGGATCCTCTCGAGGTTTTCAAGAAAGCCATCGAGAACGTGAAGCCCAAGCTCGAGGTTAAATCTCGTCGGGTGGGTGGCGCCACGTACCAGGTGCCGGTCGAGGTTCGCGCAGGCCGCCGGCTCGCTCTGGCGATGCGCTGGATCATCGGTTATTCCCGTTCGCGCGGCGAGCAGACCATGAGAGAGAGGCTCGCGGCTGAGTTCGTCGATGCATCGCAGAACCGCGGCGCATCGATCAAGAAGCGTGAGGACACACATAAGATGGCGGAGGCGAACAAAGCTTTCGCACATTATCGTTGGTAAATTAAAATAGTCCCGGGTCTTGGCCGGCGGGTGTACCACGCGCCGAACGATGCCGTGCCGAAGGCCCTCGCTGTCTGGCGTTTGACAACAGACCAGGCGGTTGGGAGATGTTGAAGTGGCGAAGCGGGTCCCGATCGGCCTGACCCGTAATATCGGGATCATGGCTCATATAGATGCCGGCAAGACGACTTTCACCGAGAGGGCGTTGTTCTACACCGGTGTTTCGCACAAGATCGGAGAGGTTCACGACGGAACCGCGCAGATGGATTGGATGCCCCAGGAACAGGAGCGTGGCATAACCATCACGAGTGCCGCAACCACATGTTTCTGGCGGGATTGCCGAATCAACATTATCGATACCCCCGGACACGTGGATTTTACCATCGAGGTGGAGCGTTCGCTGCGAGTGCTCGACGGCGCTATTGCGGTGTTCGACGGTGTCGCCGGGGTAGAGCCCCAGTCGGAGACCGTATGGCGCCAGGCGGATCGTTACAACGTTCCGCGGCTCGTTTTCGTGAACAAGATGGACCGCGTGGGCGCCAACTTCGACAGATGCATCGAAATGATCGCGGACAGGCTCAGCTCCCGTCCGGTCAAGATGCAGCTCCCCGTCGGGTGCGAGGACACCTTTGTGGGCGTTGTGGATCTCATCGAGAATCGGACTTGCTTGTGGGACGAAGAAGCCCTGGGCGCATCGTTTCGTTACGAGGACATTCCCGCAGATCTCAAGGACGAATGCGCCGCCGCGAGAGATCAGCTCATCGAGGTCGCCGCAGATTTCGATGAGGAGATCATGGAGTGCTACCTCGAAGGCGAGGTTGTCGACAAGGACAAGATCCGACGAGCCATCAGAACCGGAACCCTCGCGGGTAAGATAGTGCCTGTCTATTGCGGATCGGCCTTCAAGAACAAGGGGGTCCAGCCGGTGCTCGATGCGGTCGTTGATTATCTCCCCTCGCCGTCGGATCTCCCGCCGGTGGTGGGTGTGGATCCGGCCAATGGCAAGAATACATCCAGGGAGCCATCGGAAGATGTCCCGTTTTGCGCGCTCGCTTTCAAGATTCAAAACGATGCCTACGCGGGCCAGCTCACTTACTTCAGAGTTTACTCCGGCATGCTCGGTGCTGGGAAGTCGGTCCAGAACGTCGGCAAGAACAAGAAGGAGCGGATGAACCGCCTGCTTCAGATGCACGCCAACAAGCGCGAGGAACTCGACGAGGTTCGCGCAGGGGACATCGCTGCCGCGGTGGGCCTCCGGTTCACCACTACCGGTGATACTCTCTGCGACATCAAGAATCGTCTTCTCCTCGAGAGTATCGAGGTGCCGCCGCCTGTGATCTCCATCGCCATCGAGCCAAGGACGATGGTGGATCAGGAGAAGCTGAGCCAGGCACTCGAGCGCGTCACCATCGAGGATCCCACCTTCGTGGTAAGGGTCGACGAGGAAACCGGTCAGACCCTTATCAGCGGCATGGGAGAATTGCATCTCGAGGTCATCGTCGATCGCTTGAGGAGAGAGTTCAATGTCGCGGCGAATGTCGGCGATCCGCGAGTTGCATACAGGGAAACCGCCACAATCGAAGCCGAGGCTGTGGGTGAATTCGACAAACAGATGGGTACCAGGACTCACAAGGCCACGGTGGCGTTACGGGTAGCTCCGGGTGATCGCGGTGTGGGAGTGATATTTGTAAGCGAAGCTCAACCTTCTGATATTCCACAGGAATACTTGAAATACATCGAGGAGAGCGTCAGGGGTTCACTCGATGCCGGAGTTCTCGCCGGATATCCCGTCGTGGATCTGGTGGTGACATTATTAAAAGATATCAAGCATGAGGTTGACAGTACCGATCTAGCGTATAAAATCGCCGCCTCGATTGCCCTAAGAGAGGCATTGAGACAGTCGGAGCCCGCTCTCCTGGAGCCGATGATGGCTGTACAAGTAATTGTTCCGGAAGAATTCATGGGAGAGGTTGTCGGCGACCTGAACCGCCGGCACGGAAAGATAAATGGAATGGACGCCCGAGGCACAACACAGATATTGGATGCGAGTGTTCCTTTGCGTCGGATGTTTGGATACACAACGGACTTGAGAACGGTAACGCAGGGGCGCTCGACATACACCATGCAGTTTTCGCATTTTGATGCCGTCCCCGAACAGATCGCCAAAACGATCATAGGATAACGCAAAGACATCGAGGAGCAGGCCTCCAGAGGTTACAAGGAGCTTAGTCATGGCTAAGGAAAAATTTATCAGGAACAAGCCGCACGTGAACATCGGAACGATCGGTCACATCGATCACGGCAAGACGACGTTGACGGCTGCGATCACGAAGAAGCTGGC
>SDBV01006998.1_pt1 | contig 15485 bp, 17 predicted proteins | sample 2277081 | NCBI WGS metagenome assembly SDBV01 (sample SAMN10402039, study PRJNA504765) | marine sediment metagenome | isolation source: marine sediment core GS10_PC15, 223 cmbsf | place: Arctic Ocean: Southern Knipovich Ridge | collected 2010
AATGTCGCTGCCTGACTTCGAACGTGAGCGGCTGTTAGAAGGTAACTGGAAGGTTCGACCAGAGTCGGGTAAGGTCTTTGATCGTGCGAACTTTGTAAGCTTGCCTGTTGAGCCGACCGACGTCCCGAAGTGGTTTCGGTATTGGGATAAGGCTGGTACTGCGGGTGATGATTACGCTACGACAGGTTCAGCACGTAGCGCGTCTATTCGGTTGGGTCTACGTGCGAACGGACGCGTGGTGATAGCAAACGCGGTCGCGGGTCGATGGTCTTCGCATGAGCGGGAGATTGTTATCGCGCAAGTCGCACGTTCGGATTCTAAGTTAGGTGCGCCTGTTGTTACGTGGATGGAGCAAGAACCGGGTAGTGGCGGTAAAGAGTCTGCAGAGAATTCACTTCGTTATACGCTTGCAGGTTTTGATGCATATGCAGAGACTGCTAGCGGGGATAAGTTGACGAGAGCGATGCCATTTGCCGCGCAGGCCAAGGCAGGAAATGTCGATGTGGTCGAGGGCGGTTGGAACGAGGACTACCTTTCAGAGCTGCATGCGTTCAACGGTCGCAACGGTTTGATGGATCTCGTTGATGCGTCATCAGGTGCGTATAACAAAGCGGTTCTCGAAGATCCACCGATGCTCGCGGGAACATGGGGAACAGGCCGACTAGCTGGTCGTCGAGCTCGTACGTCGGTCGTTCCGGACAACGGGCGTCAACCGTTCGTGAATAGGCTCTAAAAGATGAACACAGCCTTTATTGTGATCTGCTTAGTTATTATTATTGTTAGTCGGGTTGTAGAGCACGCACAAGGAGCTCGTCATCGAGATGAACTTCGAGAGATGAGACGACGCTGGTCTTCGTCTGGATCAAAGTAATGGCATCAGGTCAAGGAATACTTTCAAGCATTCGAGTGATGTCATCCGTCTTGTTATCGCGTGCAAAGTTCGCACGTGTTGCGGGTCAGACCTTCGAAGGAAAGCGCGATCTTTATACAGAGCTCGGCTATAAGTGGGAGCTGACATCTAAGGACTATCGACAACGTTATGAACGGGATGGTGTTGCGGCGGCGGTGATCGAGTCATATCCTAAGGCGACGTGGAAAGGCCACGTTGAACTGATCGACGATGAAGACCCGACGGTCAAGACGAAGTTTGAAGACGCCTGGAAAAGGTTTGATAAGCGGCTACATTTTTGGTCGATCCTTCGACGTGCGGACATCGCATCGGGTATCGGTCGTTACGCGGTAATACTGATCGGCGCACCTGGCGAGATGTCACAGCCTCTCGAAAAGTTAGGTTCACTCGACGAGGTCGCGTACCTAACCGTATTTGCAGAAGACGACGCTGCGATTACTTTGTGGGATGAAGATGTAGAGTCCGAGCGATTTGGTCAGCCCGTGACGTACGGCTTGAACCGTGCTGTTCCTGATTCACGTCGTTCTGCGACCGAACGTAACGTACACTGGACTCGAGTCGTACATCTCGCTGATAACGTGCTCGACGATCGTGTCTACGGTATGCCCCGATTAGAACGTGTTTGGAATAGACTCGACGACCTGGATAAGTTAACGGGTGGTGGTGCTGAGTCGTACTGGTTGCAAGCTCGACCCGGTTATCAGATGGACGTCGATCCTTCTCTTAAGTTGGAGAAGGGCAACGTTGAAGACATGGAGGATCAGATCACAGAGTACGAGCATCGTTTGCGGCGTTGGCTACAAACGGTGGGTGTCAAGATCAATCCTCTGACCGCAACGCCGACATCGTTTCGTAACGACGTTGATGCGATCATCTCGCAGATCTCAGCCGCGACTGGTATACCAAAACGAATACTGATGGGAAGCGAGGCGGGTCGACTCGCCTCAGATCAAGATCGGCAGAACTGGTTTGACCGCGTCGATGATAGGCGTCAAAATTATGCGGAGTCGTTTATCGTTCGCACGTTCGTCGATAAGCTGATAGAGCTAGGCGCGGAACAGCCTATCGACGATGAGTACGATATTAGATGGTCAGAGCTAGAGTCTACGAATGAAAAGACGCGCATCGAGAACGTTGGTACGTTAGCGGATGCAAATTCGAAGATGAACGGCAAGCTGATACTTGCCGATGAGATACGCGAACGATTCTTGGACTTGCCTCCGTTCGAGGACGTCTCAGGTATCGATCCGTTGTCAGATCTGATCGATGACGACGATGATGAAGTCAATGATGAGCTCAACGCGATGGATGTCGACGATGATACCCGTGCAGCGATGAAGCACAAGTTGACTATCGCAGAAAAAAAAAGTTTGCGTTTGTTACGACGCCGGCGAGCAGTGAACCATGGCTTGACGTCCACGCTGCGGCTGATCGACACAGGAACAGGTACGCGAGGGCGATAGCGATTGCGTTACAAGAAGCACGACTGGCATCGACGCTCAGCGATTGGGAGTCGGCTATCGCGAACAAGGATGGAGCAGCGGTCGACGCTATGATCGGTAAGGCGTTAAAGAGATTCGCCGAACGGGCGTTACCCGCTGTTGTAGTGTTGACACATACCATCTTGCTGGAGTCAGGTAACGCAGCGGCGGCTACCGCTAAGAGCGAGCGAACATACCGTACCGCCGAGGTCACGTTAGCTTTTGATCAGGTCAACCCGCTGGCTGAGCAGTGGGCGTTTGAACGCGGCACTGGACTTATTCAAGAGATAAGCGAACCGACAAAGCGTAACATACGATCGATCGTCGCTCTCGCATTCGATCAAGGTATCGCGCCTCGTCGAGCCGCACGATTGATCCGCTCGCATATCGGTCTGACTACACCGCAGTCTACCTCGCTGCGTGCTCGTGCAGAGTTACAAGGCTGGTCGGACGATAAGCTAGAGCGTGAGCTATCAAAAGCTCTTCGACGACGGTCGGTCGTTATCGCTCGAACCGAAACGATCGCCGCGTCGAACGAAGGACAACGTCAGCTGTGGATTCAGGCGAAGCAGATGGGGCTGTTAGTGGGTACCGAGCTACGCGAGTGGATCGTTACTCCTGATGATAGGCTGTGTCCGATCTGTGCGCCGATGGCTGGTCAGCTTCGGGGTATGGATGACGACCCATTCGAATCGCCGACGAACGGCGCACGTAGGATCTCACCACCGATTCATCCACAGTGTCGTTGTGCGGTCGGGCTGACAAATACGATCGAGAACATCTGCGAGTCGCCTTGTCGTTCGCGTAACGAAGTAGGTGGTGTCTTTGTACCACCTGCTCGACGGACAGGTCCGTTGCCTAAGTCGAAGAAGGAGCTGTTGTTATCGGTTAGAGAAGCACAACAAGCGTTTGATGTGTTGAAGGAAGGTTTTGTAGGCCAGCTAAAGGGCGTATCGATAGCTGATGAATTAAACAGTGAGGGTCTTCGTTCGTGGGTCAAGAATCTAATCGAACGACGGTTGGGTTTTCTGTTAGGTAAGACGCCGTTGTCCGAAGAGATGATGCTGGGCTTTATCGTGGATACCGCGCAGCCTGGTTCGAGTCGTGGTCAGTTTGGCTATGAGTTGTTCGCTGAAGAGACGATCAAAAAGTTGCTTAAGTCTATCGACAATAATACTTTTGATTCTAAGACTTGGTCGATGACCGACTGGTCTTTTAAAAAGTCACTGAAAATCGGTGGCAAGCCAACTTTCGGTTTCCCAGTCGAAACGGCAAAAGATCTTGTTGAGGTTGGTACGCGTAGTTATTTAACGAGACATATAACACGAGCGCTTACCTACAGCTGGGCGGCGACTTCAGGAGGTCATCCTCAGTCGGTCGGTATACAGCTCATAGCGAACGAGGTCTTTAAGCTTAAGGCCAAGACCTCTCATCTCTTTCGAAATTTAGAAGATCGATTTAGGATTAACTTATCCCCCGGGCAAAGTTCAGTAACAGATATCGCGGAAAACTGGGCGGACGTAAATTTTCCTCTGATATCGACGTTTCTCAACGAAATGTATCAAGAGACGCAGCGAACGTTAGAGCGACAAGGGATCGATTATCTTACATTGTTTCGAGGTGTAGATAAAGACATCATGTCGCAAAAGGTCGACTTCAAGCCGAGCATCGGCAACATTAGCATGCAGCCGCTCAACTCTTTTTCGACCGATGTCGAGCAAGCGTTAAAGTTTTCCATTGGTCGTGTGATGGCGATTCGTGTTCCCGCAGGTCATATACTGTGCAATTCTCGTACGGGCTTCGGTTGTCTGAATGAGGGTGAGTACGTCGTGTTGGGCGGTGGTTGGCAATCTTCGTTTCTCGATGGCATGGAAGTTGCAGAGTTCGAGTTCGAAATTCTTAATATCGAGCACGCTGCGGAGATTGCTAAGCGGATAGGGTCGTTTGGCGGGTTTACTGGTGTTGACGATCCCGACTTTAAAGATTACATTGAAGTGGGCGCATTGCGCAATGATTGGCTTGATTTTATACTTGAGAAGCTCGGCGTAGGAAAGTAGATGGCGGTTGAATCGATCGACGTTCTCGAGATCAACAGAGAGTGGACCAAGCAAGTGCTCGATGTTATCGACCGAGAGACAGGCGAGGTCGTTTCCCCCGACATCTCGTTGAACGACCTCGCGAGGTTGATGGAGATCAAGCCTAAGGATCTAAAAGAATTGCCCGTTTGGACGTTATCACGTAAGCGTGCAGAGCTACGGCGCGAGCTTCGTCGTATGGGGATCGACGACAACGAAGAAGCTGCGCAGCTGATGGGACTACCCCGCAGAGAGCGGGAGAAGGAGCTGCAAGGACGATGAGCGAGATGAAGTTTCAACGCGAAGACAATGGCTTTGTTCGTGTTCAGACCACAGGCTTTAACGATGTCGTGTTTACAATCGACGAGTGGACGAAGGTCGTCGCTACCGTCAGCGCGGAAGGCGATACCATCTATAGTCGAGGACGCGCTCGCGATCTGCATACGTTGATCGTCGACGAGCCTAAAGCTCGAGAGGACGAAGCCGAAGCCGAAGCCATTACCTTTTTGAACAACGACAAGGACGAAGAAGAAGAGGAAGAAGAGGAATGAAACTTAGAGCGTTTATCGTCGTTGGTCTTATCTTAGCTATTGGTCTGTCTTCGTTCGCTCAGGTTAGAAAGACCGTAGAGATCCTAAGAGCGGCATCAGAAGCTTCTGTAACGACCGCTGTCGTCGTTACATCTGCGGCATACAGATCTCATTCCAAAGCGGTCATCGTCTTAGATGTAACTTTGATCACGACTCCCGACGCAGACGATGAGATCGACTTCTACATTCAGACGACTTACGACGATGGAACGACGTGGACAGATGTAGAGAATATACACTTTGCCCTGGCAGACAACGGAAACACTGCGTTAAAGGTCGTTGGTGTTGGCGTGATCGAGTTCTTAGCAGCGGATACCGCTATCGACTCTACCGATGGTTCGCTAGCAGATGACACTAAGTTAAGGTTGCCGTTTGGTTCGCAGATCCGTATTACGACGGTGGTGGCAGGAGCTACCGCACCTACGTATGATTTCACTGCTAGTGTGGAACTTACTAGATAAAAAACGATGGCCTTAAAATGCGCGAACGGTAAGTGGAAGGTCAGTGAGGATGGTGACTGTATCTTCGACACCGAGGAACAGTGTCGTAAGGCTGAGGCCGCGATTCATGCCGCTTCAGCGAGGTGCATTCACATTCGAGGCGCCGCAGGCGGACCTGATCTTCGCACCGCGATATTTCGTGAACGTGAACATCTCGTGGTGCCCGTCGTTGCGATGGTAGAAGGTGTCGTTCATGCTGTCAATTCGGCGACTCCTGAGTTGGTGCTCGCAACGGAACTTGAAAAGTCTGTCAAGAGTTGGAACGGTCGTCCTGTTCTAGCCGATCATCCTAGTCGCAATGGGATACTCGTTTCAGCGAACGATCCTAACGTGCTTGAGTCCGAAGCGTTCGGTACGACGTTTAATTCAATGATGAAGGGTCGTAAGCTTCTTATGGAGGCGTGGATCGATCCGGTTGAGGTTGAACGTGTCGGCGAACGTGCGATCGAGATCATGGATCGGATCAAGGGTGGAGAGCTCATCGAGATCTCGGTAGGATCGTTCATTAAGAGTGAGCCTGTCGGTGGCGAGTGGAACGGTGAGCGTTACGATGGTATATGGCGCGAGATAACTTCCGATCATCTAGCGTTATTGTCCGAGGGTAAAACCGGTGCTTGTTCGAACGTCGATGGTTGTGGTGCGCCGAGGGTGGCGACGGTTCATTCGATCGCGGGAGACGCGATCGTTGCAGAGGGAGTTATCAAGATGGCGTTAGAAAAGAAAAAGGATGGTGAAGGAAAGAATAAGAACGGAGAAGGTCCGAAGCCTACGATCCGCGAACGTATAATGAGCTTGTTCAAGTTTCGTTCGGGTCAAAGCGAATCCGATATGAGCGACATCGATCTACGACGTGAGCTCGAACGTCAGCTGAACTCGATCGAGCCGGCGTTTATGGGCGTCGATTCGGTTTTTCTCGAAGATCGGCTGGTCATCTATGCGACCGCGGCCGACGATGAGTTCAAGATGTTTCGTCGAGGTTTTGACGTGACCGATGACGGGACGGTTTCGCTCAACAAGGAAAAGGAAGAAGTTGAACCCGTTACACGTTTTGAGTTAGTCTCAGCTGAAGGAGGCTGTGGCTGTCTGGGAGGAGACAAGATGTCAAAAGAACACAAGAACGCGGAGCGGATCAAAGCTCTGATCGACAACCCAAAGACTCCTTGGACCAAGGACGAAACTAAGTTCTTGGAGTCTTGCGACGACAAGAAGCTAGAGGCGTTCGAGGTCTACACGCTAGCTGCAAAGGCGGCGGGTGAGGACGTGAAGGCAAAAGAGGCCGAGGCCCTGAAAGCGAAAGAGGTCGAGGCTGAGGCCCTGAAAGCGAAAGAGGTCGAGAAAGAAGCCAAGGCGGCGAGCGCCGCGAAGCCCAAGGTCAAGACCGAAAAAGAGTGGCTGGCTGATGCGCCACCGTCGTTGCAAAAGATGGTGCGTTCGGCGAAAGCGGCAGAGACCAAGCGTCGCGATGAACTCGTCGCGTCGTTGAAAGATGCTCAAGACGCGTACAGCGAGGACGAGCTCAAGAAGATGGAGATCGAGGACCTCGAGAAGATCGTGCGTGTTGCGCAAGTGACCGTCAAGGTAGACCATTCCGGTCAAGGCCTCGTTCGTACTCCGATCACGTCGGAAGATCGACCGGACGATCCGCCAAGTCTCATCGATGCGGTTCGTGCGGATCAAGAAAAGTCGGCCTAAGACGAAGTAGGCCCTTAACCTGTAAAAACAGAGAGAGGAAAAGAAGATGGCCAGAAAGAGTATTACTTTGTTGGGCCAGCCGATCGCTACCGAGGATGGTGCCGCGATAGAAGCGATCACTCCTGGGATGTTGGTGGAAGGCGTTACGTCGATCGAAAAGTTCGATACGGCGGGAGGACCCGCGGCGAGAAACTTTGCGTTGGAACGTGAAGAGCTCGGTTCGGGTATCGACGCGGCGTACGCTTCAGGTGACACCGTGAAGGTCGGCTCGTTTGTGCCAGGTGCGCACGTAAACGCGCTGATCGCGTCGGGGCAGAACATTTCGATCGATGCGTTTCTCGAGCCTGGCGCCGTCGACGGTACGCTGCGTGTGCTCGGTTCAGGAACGATCATCGGACGCGCGCTCGAAGCGGTCGACAACTCTTCGGGTCCGGGTAACGCCCGTCTCCGAACTGAAGTCTACTAGGTTCTACACCTAGCTTTTAAAAACAAGGGAACAAGGAGGAAGATGAAGATGTTAACCCAAAGAGCCGCCACCGAAGGCGGATCGAACTTTTGGAATGGGTCGACCGGAAAGTGGGCGGGAGAACGCTTGATGCGTGCGCTCGCGTCGGGTCGTCAGCTGACGACCGCTGAGTTGAGGACTTGCGATACGTTGCGCAAGGACGAGTGGAAGCAGCTGGACGACGCGCTGATCGAAGAAGCTACGATCCGCTTGCGTGTCGTAGCTGCGGTCCTAGGAGCGGGGTTGACGATCCCGATCCGTAATGCGATGGGAAAGACCGTGTTCGAGTACGAAAAGGTTACCGACATGAACCCGGCCGATGTTTCGATGGACGGGGTCGTTCGTACCGAACAGGATCGAGTGGAGTTTACGCTCAGCCAGATGCCCTTACCGTTGACGCACAAGGACTTCTGGTTGAACCTGCGTACTCTCAGTGCGAGTCGTGAACGTGGCGAATCGCTCGATACGACGCAGACGCGAACGGCGGGTCGGCTGGTCGCGGAGAAGACCGAGAACATTTTCATCAACGGGTCGTCGAAGAAGTTCGGCGGGCTGTCGATCTACGGTCTGAAGACGCATCCCGATCGCAACCTTACCTCGTTCAAGGGTAACGTTCACTGGGGTACCACTACCAAGACGGGCGAGGACATGCTCGAAGACCTGCTGACGAACGTCGCTTCGGCAGAAGGCGACAGGATGTTCGGTCCGTACTGGATCATCGTGCCACGGGATGCTGCGCCGCAGCTCGAGAAAGATTTCAAAGCCAACTCCGACAAGACGACGCGTCAACGTTTGTCAGAGGTCGATGGCATTCGTCAGATCATCGTTAGCGATCAGCTGGCGAGCGATAACCTCTTGTTCGTTCAAGCTACGTTGGACGTCGTCGCGTTTCTGGACGGTATTCCGTTGCAGACGATCCAGTGGGACATCGAAGGTGGAATGATCATCAACTTCAAAGCGTTTATGATGGGTCTACCTTTGATACGTTCGGATGCGACAGGTCGTTCGGGCGTAGTTCACATGACCTAAACGTTTATTCGAGTAACCACTAGGATGAGCGTTACATACGACCCGTCCTTGTCAACGGACAAGGACTGGGTTCGTTTGTTGATAGGCGATCGTGATACGTCGTTCAAGGCGGACGGTACGACGCCGAAGGCGACGTTGGACGACAACGAGATCTTAGCTCTTCTCGTCGAGGAGCCTAACAAGTATCTTGCCGCAGCGCGTGCGGCGGGTCTGATCTTAAATCGAACACGAGGTATGATCAGCAAACAAGTAGATGACTTGCGAATAACATATGGAGACGATCCTGAGTCGTCGTATCGTAAGCACATCGAAAAGTTAGAAGCTAGAGGTAACGAGCTGTTACGAGACAACTCGCGTTTTTTTCGAGCGTTATGAGTATCATTGAAGATCTAGAGGATATGTTTCCTCATATTGTCTTGGTCGCCGCACGTACTTCGAGCGATGGCTACGGTGATCGTTCGTTCGACGTTGCGAACGAACGACCGTTAAAGTGTCGTATCTCGGGACGTCATCGTGCGATACGTGATCAAGAAGGTGAGGTGGTAACTTCTACGATGCAAGTGTTGTTCGCAGGAGCGTTCGACGTAGGCGTAAAAGATCGTTACACGTTACCTTCGGGTTTTTCGCCTACGTTGCCGACGCCTATCGCGGTTAAGCGCGTACCAGATGAAGACGGTGCGCATCACGAAAGGGTGTTCTTTAAGTGAACTTAGCGGTAGGTTCAATGTTTCGTGATGTGCCTCAGTTGCAGGTAGAGCGATACTTTCGTCAGATCAACAACCTACGATGTCGTTGGGACGGGAACGTTCGAGTCGTAGCGGTCGAAGGAGACTCTGTCGACAATTCTTACGAGCGTGTTTACGAAACAGCTAAGAAGTCGAACGTCGATCTAACGTTGACACAACTTCATCATGGTGGACCTTCGTTCAAAGATCATCAAGATAATCCTAAGCGGTGGCGGTTGATGTCTAAGGTTCAGAACGAGCTGTTTGGTCTCGTAAGCACAGTTGCAGATGACATCTTTGTTTACATTGAAAGTGATCTGGTTTGGCTTTCTTTGACCATCGAGAGTCTCGTTGAAAAGGTCGTTCATGAGTCGACGAAGTTCGACATCGTAGTGCCGTTGTGTATCGAGGCGAACGGGCTGTTCTACGATGTGTGGGGCTTTCGAAAAGATGGAGGTCGCTTCGCGAAACGAGAGCCTTATCACGCATCGTTGTTGTATGTAGATCGTGATGAGCTCGTTGAGATCGACAGCGCAGGTTCATGCCTCGTAATGTGCGCTCAAGTAGCAGAACGTGTTAGAATTATTAATGATTATTCGATCGTAGGCTGGTGTCAGCGTGCTCGAGAGCTTGGTTATCGGATCGCGGTCGATCTGAATGAAAGAGTGTATCATCCATGAATGAAAAACAACAAAAAAGAAAATTGTTGTGGGTAGGAGATGCGGCCGTATCGACCGGCTTTGCAAAGATTACGCATAACGTGTGTGATCGTTTGTATGAGAACGACTGGGACGTTTCAGTGCTGGGCGTGAACTACTTTGGTGATCCTCATCCGTGGCCCTATTCGATCTATCCGACGACAGGTCGAAGCATTGGAGGAGGTTACGATTTTGGTTTGAGTCGGATCGTCGAGTTGGTTTCTAACATACAGCCTGACATCGTCGTAGTGGCTAACGATCCATGGAACGTACCAGAGTATCTTAAGCGGGTAGGTGACGTTCCTGTCGTTGCGACGATGGCCGTGGACGGTCGCAATTGTCGTGGTGACTTGTTGAACGGTCTTACACACGCCATCTTTTGGACGCAGTTCGCGCTCGATGAAGCGCGCGAGGGAGGCTACGCAGGGTCCGCTACTGTGGTACCCCTCGGTGTCGACCTCGAGATGTTTCATTCGGTCGATAAAGATGAAGCGCTGCGGCGAACAGGAAAACCTGAACTGTTGCGTGATGCCTTTATTCTTGGAAACGTCAACCGTAACCAACCGCGTAAGCGTCTTGACTTAACGGTAGCTTACTTCGCACAGTGGGTGCGTGAGTACGACGTTCGTAATGCGTATCTGTATATGCATCTTGCTCCGACGGGCGATATAGGTTACGATATCTATCAGTTGATGCGCTACTACGGTGTAGCTAATCGGTTGATCTACGTTGAGCATCCGGTAGCGGGTGGTGTTGAAGAAGCCGATATGATCTATACATACGGTACGTTTGACTTGCAGATGTCGACGACACAGGGTGAGGGTTGGGGTTTGACGACGATGGAAGGAATGGCGTGCGGTATACCGCAGGTTATTCCTGACTGGTCGGCGTTGGGTGAGTGGGCTATCAGAGGAACAGAACTGATTCCGTGTACAACGACGATAGCAACGTCGAATTTTATCAACGCGATCGGAGGTGTTCCGGATAAAGAAAAAATGATCGAAGCTTTTGATAGGTTCTATCGGAGTGAAGGTCTGAGAGGTACGGCGGGGCGCGCGGCTCGAGAGCACGTAGCTCGACCTGAGTTTCGTTGGGACGATATCGCGGAACGATATCGCGAAGTGTTAGAGACGTCGTTGTTTACAAAAGGGATGCGAAATAAATTACCTCTCGATGATGAAGATAGTACGACGGTCGAGGCGTTGACAGAAGTAGAGTTGTAGAACGATGGGAGCATCGATTCGAGGTACAGCTCAAATGAAAAATGAGCTGCGTAAGATCGCAAAGCAATATCCTAAACGTGTCGGACGTGCGTTATTTCAAGAGGGTGAAGCGATCATGCTGATCTCGAAACGAGATTTCGTTCCCGTCGACACTGGGAACTTGCGTGCAACGGGTGCTGTCGAACCTCCTGAGTTCGAGGATGACGTGATTCGTGTACGTCTTGTTTATGGTGGTCCTGCGGCGTTGTACGCTTGGACACAGCATGAACGGTTGGATTATTTCCATGAGATTGGTCAAGCTAAGTATCTCGAACGTCCGTTGATGGATCGTGTTCCTGTCTTAGCGCGGAACGTAGCTAAGAACGCAAAGCTATGACTTGGTGGAGAGAGATCGAGATGTTGCAAGAACCTTCACCTCTCGATCGTGATGAGACTGACGGACGTGTCGATGTCGTTTTTAACATTATGGTCACAAAGAGATATTCGACGACGTTCATACAAGAGTTGATTACGTATCTAGTCGATGAAGGTATCGGTGTGTTTGGAACAGATCTGTTTGTGGGACCGTTAGCGGATATTCCTGAAGGTGACGGGCCTTTCTTGATCGTTCGTTCTACGGGAGGAGTTGTGCCTGAACGAACGCAGAACTTAACGTTGACGCCCGCGTATCAACGTCCTTCAGCGCAGGTGTTATCGCGTGGCGCTAAGTACGTTGCTACCGAAGCGAAAGCTTTCACTGCATACGCTGCATTGGTTAAGATCCGTAACGTAGAACTTAATCCTTAAAAAAAAGAGGGAAGGATAACATGTCAGATGCTATAGGTTCACATGGAACTTTAGTTGCGTGGGAAGGTTCTCCCGCTTCGGGTGGAAGTTTCGTAACGATCGCTGAGTTGGGCGATATTACGCCTCCACCGTTGACGACGCCTTCTACCGAAGTGACGCCTCAGAACGACGGTATTGACTCGTACGTGCTGGGCGTTAAGAGACGGGGAGAGATGACGTTTCCGCTCAACTTTCTACCCTCGGGTGATGCTACTCACGATGACCTGACAGGTCTGACCAAGGGTTGGATCGATAAGGTTAAGACAGGATTTCGAGTCACGTTTCCCGACGGCCTGGATTGGATCTTTTCGGGATTCATTACGAACATCGCAGCGTCTGCACCTGCGAGAGAAGGCGCGCTAAGCGCTGACGTGTCGATCCGTCCTTCAGGTCCGCATAAGATCGGCGCGCAGATTATTAGCTAAAAGGAGTAACTTAATGAGTGATGAACGAAAAACGTTGAGCGCACAAGAGATCCTCGACGCTGACGATGCGGAGTACGCATATGTCGACGTTCCGTTGTGGGGAGGGAAGGTTCGACTGCGAACGTTAACGGCGGACGAGGCGATGGATTTCGCGCGTTTGTCGAGCAATACCGACGGTCTACAAGGAGAGATGATGGTCTATCTCGTATCAAAGACCGCCGTCGACGAACAGGGCGCTCAGCTGTTTACCAAAGAACAGGCGAAGTTGCTAACAAAGAAAAACTTTCGAATCTTTACCGAGCTACAAGAAGCAGCTCTTGAGCTAAATAAGCTTGACGACTCAAAGGATAAAAAGAGTGCGGTAGATGAGGAAAAAAACGTCTAGAGCGAGACGTGTTGTTACTCTTTGCACATCGTCTCGCTTTAACCTTAGGGGAACCAAACGTAAAGAAGTTGCTGCGAAGTATCTCTTACGTTCAACTGTTAAGATGGATCGCGTACGACTCGATCGAACCGTTCGGCGAAATACGTGCCGATGCGCGAAGTGCGCAGATTACCGCTGCGGTCGTCAACTTTCAACGCGCGTTGGGTGGCAAACGGACGCCGTTGCCGTTGCAGGATTTCTTGTTAAAATTTGGGAGCTCATCAAAAGGAAAACAAACGTGGGAAGAAAAGAAAGCGATGGCATACATCATCGCAGGTGTTACGTGTAAGGATTAGATGCCCGAAGTAGGAAAGCTAGAAGGACTGATCGAACTTAGGGATAAATTTACTCCTAAGATTAAGCAGGCCCTAGACGAGGTCGATCGGTTCGAAGGACGTATCAATAAGCTCGGTAGTTCGATCGAAAGCTTTTCTTCAAGGATCAAAGGCGCGGGCATTAAGTTGACCCTCGGTATCACGGCGCCGATCATTGCGGCAGGAGTTGTTATATCGAAGTTAGCGATCGATACCGTCGAGTCAGAGAATCTAGTTAAAGAGTCGTTTCAAGGTATGACTAAGTCTGCAGAGACGTGGTCAAAGGGACTAAGCAAATCGTTAGGTTTGAACGAGTTTGAGCTTCGAAAGCAGGCAGCGAGCTTCTTCTTACTAGCTGAAAACATGGGACGTCCTCAAAAAGAGGCGTTCGAAATGTCAAAGAAGTTGTCGGAGTTGGCGAACGATCTTGAGAGCTTTTTGAACATTCCTGTCGAAGAAGCGACACGCGCGTTACAGTCAGGTCTCGTAGGTAATACCGAGGCTCTTCGTATGCTCAACGTGTTCGTCAACGAGACGACGTTGAGACAAAAGGCATTTACCGATGGTTTGATCGAACAGGATCGTCAGCTCAGTCAAAGCGAACGGTTCTTAACGATCTACTCGTCAATCTTAGACCAAACGTCAAAGGCGCAGGGAGATCTAGGTCGTACGCTTGAGTCGCCCGCTAATCAGCTACGTAGGATGGGTACCATTATCAAAGAGACCGCGACTCGTCTTGGGATATCTTTGCTGCCGATGCTTCAGGTGTTCTTAAGCTTGTTGAGTAAGGTAGTTGACGCCGTTAAGTTCGCAGTGGATATCTTTATTAAGTTGCCTAAGCCTATCCAAGCGATAGCGTTTGGCATGATAGGATTAGTTGCGGCGGCAGGACCGTTGATCTTTATCATGGGAACGTTGGTCAGTGTGATGGCTAGATCACTGATCACCTTTACGCTCTTCTCAAGTCTTAACTACGTTCGTATAGCGTTGGGTATGTCCTCTGTGGCTACGTCGCTTACTGCGGTAAAGACTGCAGCAATAGGTTTCTTAGGATCGACCGCGGGAGGTATCTTATCATCTACTCTTAGAAGGATCGCGACCGCGGCGGTATGGTTAGCCGGAAAGACGATAGTTGCAAAAGTCGCGTTGCTAGGTTTAAGTGTCGCGGCGGTCGGTGCGGCGGCGGTGGTTGGAGCTAAGCTCGGTCGTGCATTGGTCGAGACGGGTGGTAAGCTAAAGAACGAGATCGCAGATCCGATCGACGTCGCGGTCGGTAAGGTCGGACTGTTGAGTGGTGGCTTTTCGTTGTTAGGAGATGCGTTGCGGGCTGCGGGTCGCAACATCGCGACGACAGCGGGTTTCATTGGTGGTATCTTCGTTTGGCTTGTTAAGATGCAAGCATCAATGCTTCAGCTACAAGTTCTTTGGAAGGGATTGATTTTTCTTTGGAATCAAGCTGCGAAGGCTGCGAAGTTTTTGAGCGAAGGCTTTGAGATCTTAGGACGTCATATCTTTAAGGCTAACTTTGAGACACAGACTCAGATCGAGAATAACGCTAAGATCAAGACCGCGTTACGACTGTCGGGTCTTGAAGTTATGAACTTAGCTCAGGCGGAAAAGTTTCTTGCTGATGTACTCAATAATTTTGCAAATAAAGCACTTAAAGATCAGATCGTCGCAGAACAACAACGAGCGAAAGATCTGACCGAACGGATCAAACAATCACGTGTCGCTGCGATAGTTCAAGCGGAGCTGTCGAACGCTGCATCAGAGTTTGGTCTCGAGCTGAAGGATCTTAATGAAGTTGAAAAAGCAGAGCTGTTAACTCAGTTTCGTGCGATCGAAGCGATGGAAGCGCGCACTCGGTTGATGGAGATCGTCAATCGTTTACAGCGAGAGACTACAAAGCTTGTAGTAGACGGTACGGTTGCGTTAAAGAATCGTCAAAAGATCGCAAACGATATCCTTCGAGGATTAAGAGCTCAACTAGCGTTAAGTGGGCTCGCAACACCGTTGGCAGACCCGCGTGGAGTTAGAACTCCTATTCAGATCGAAACGCGTCAAGAAGT
>SDBV01006999.1_pt1 | contig 15484 bp, 14 predicted proteins | sample 2277081 | NCBI WGS metagenome assembly SDBV01 (sample SAMN10402039, study PRJNA504765) | marine sediment metagenome | isolation source: marine sediment core GS10_PC15, 223 cmbsf | place: Arctic Ocean: Southern Knipovich Ridge | collected 2010
TCACAATGCGGCGTTGAACATTTTGGCCGCAGGAACTGCGGTTACCGCCTGCCAAGTGAACCCAGAGCAATTGGGTCAGCAACAGGAAGCGTCGCCATTCATGGCGGCGTAGTTCACGAGAGACTGGTCAAGATGAGTTCGGCGTCGTTGTTTGCCAGCGCCTCGGCCGATTCTGAGACGGCCATTTCATAGAAGACGAGCACAGGCGTGGCGTCCACATTGTTCTTCTCGAGCAATGCAGCTCCCCGCAATACCTGATCCTCGGAGCCTTTGAACATAGCGTCGAGTCCGGCCAGGTTCTTGAAGCCTGTCGTGGTGAATGTTGCCGGGTCGATCTCGGCGCCGAGCGAGTAGTGCTTGGCGATCAGCTCTGCTCCGTGGACGTAGCGTGCGATCGAGGCGCCGAGCCGAATGTATTGAAGGTCGAGACCGGATTCTTCGTTCTCGACCTGGCTGATTACGTTGTCGAGAATCAGCGTCCGCCCGTAGGTTTCGTCACGAATTGCGAGACGAGCTTTCGTTGTCGTCTCGTCGAGTTGCGCGGCCTCGGCGAGCTCGGGGATGACGACGGCTTCGAACAACGCGATTTGAGCGTCGGCGGCCTGTCCGAAGAATTTCGTGAGCGAGTCGAAGTCGACATCGCGGTCGATCTTGCCGGATTGAATCTGCGAACTCGCGGTCAGAAGGTCGAGGCCGGCGTCGAGCATCACGGCGGCCTGCACGTTGCGTCGGATGACAAGCGCTATGTCGTCGAGCGACTCGGCGGAGTCGAGTTCGGCGCCGGCGATGCTGGCCGCAGCGAGGCCGTCGAGAATCTGGGAATATGCGACAGCGAGCGCGCCGACTTCCGAAACACTCGTGGGTGTCGCTTTGGCAAGCTCGCTCAGCACGGTCTCGATGTCGGCGCCGACACCGGCCGACGCTTCGAGGGAACTTTTCAGCACATCGATTCCGCCCGACTCGAACGCGGCGATTCCTGTGGCAACCTGGCTCGCTTGAACGGCGACCACAGCGTCGTCGTCGATCTCGAGGTACTTCTGAATCTTTTCTTTCAAGACCGCCGTCGCTTCTGCCGTGAATCTGTACTCGGTGATTGGCGGCGGCACGTCAGAGATCTTTTCGCCTGTAAAGAGTTCGTACGCGACAAAGATATTGTCGACTTCGCGAACGTCGACGCCGAGAGTCTTACCCAACGCGACCGTGTCGACCTTCTCACCCGTCTCGAGGTCAGTCGACTCACGCAGTCCGGCCGGAATCAGAACGGTCTCGACGCCTTCGCCGGCGGCGGCCTGGATCTTGTGAGGGATACCGCCGACCGGCCCGATGCTGCCGTCTGGATTGATCGTGCCCGTCATCGCCACGTTCTGACGTATCTTGTCACCGTTGAGCGCGGCGGCGACGGCGACCGACATCACGGCGCCCGCGCTCGGACCGTCTATTTGGCCGGTCACATCGAATGTGACTTTTACGTCACCCGGCTCGACACCCGTCGTCAGGAGCGCCACCGACGATCCAGCCCATTGCGATGCTTTCCATTGATCACCGGTGGCGCCAACCTGGCTCTCGACGGCGCCGAGCTTGAATTCGCCGGAATCCGATGGTTCGACCTCCACACTTGTCGGTACGAGCGCGCCGCTCACGCTGCCGTCGGGCGACGTTTTGAACACGAGTACGGGGAAGTCCACCGTGCGGTCGGTGACCTCGATCGTTTGTGCGCCGCCATTGCTCGAGCCGCCCAGACCGAAGCACGATGATGCGACGAGCGCGAAAGCAGTGAGAATGGCGACGGGGATTCGGGATTTACGACTTATCGTGTTCCGATCGGTGACCCGGCGCTAGGCAGGTCGACTAGACGGAGCAGAGACAGGTTGCACCCAACCACCGTAGTCGGCGACAAGCGCGTCGGCGGCCTTCGGGCCCATGCTTCCCGACTTGTACGGCTGGACTGGTGGGGGGTCCTTCAGGATCTTGTCGAGGACCCGCCACGTGCCTTCGATTGCTTCCTGTGTGGCGAAAAGCGTTCGGTCGCCGTTCATCGCCGAGTCGAGTAGGAGTTCATAGGGCAAGAGTTCTTTGCCTAGCTGGCTGCTGAAGTCGACATCCATGATGACAGGCTTGGACACCCAGCCGCCCTGTGGGTCTTTCGCTTGCACGAGCATCTGCGCCCCGTCATTGCGGCCGAGTCGCAACCGGAGTCGGTTTGTCTCGTGATCCTGGCGGCGCGTGAACAACTCGAGCGGTGGGTCTTTGAATTTGATGACGACTTCGGTCGCCGTGTCGGCGAGGTCTTTGCCGGCTCGGATGAAGAACGGTACGCCCTCCCAGCGCCACGAGTCGATGTCGATTCGCAGCGCTACGTACGTTTCGGTCGTCGAGTCTGGCGCGACACCCTCCACGTCGAGGTATCCCTCGTATTGGCCACGAACGCAGTTCGACGGGTCGACCTGGCGCATAGCGTCGAAGACCTTTACCTGCTCCGCATGCATCGCGTCGGGCGTAGTCCGTGTCGGCGGCTCGATCGCGACGAGCGCGAGGACCTGCATGATGTGGTTCTGAACGACATCTTTGAGTGCCCCAACCGAGTCGTAGAACGATCCTCGATCCGAGACATCGAACGACTCGGCCATTGTGATGTGGACGCTGCTGACGTTCTGGCGGTTCCAGATCGCTTCGAACATTCGATTAGCGAACCGCCACACGACGATGTTCTCGACCGGGTCTTTGCCGAGATAGTGGTCGATCCGGTAGATCTGATTCTCGTCGACGAGATTCGACAGATCGGTGTCGAGTTTGATCGCCGAGTCGAGATCGTGCCCGAAGGGTTTCTCGATGATGATTCGTGCATTCTTCGTGAGGCCACCATCGCGTAGGCTCTGCACCGCTTTCAAGAAGAGGTTCGGCGGGATTTCGAGATAAAAGAGCGGATTTCGTGCGCCGCCGATCGCTTCGGTTACGGCTTGATACGTCTCGGGTTTCGCATAGTCGCCCCGCACATATGACATTCGGGCCGCCATCTTCGACCAGACGTCCTCGTCGATTCGGGCCCCGGCGGCTTCGATGTCGGCGCGGGCGTTGCGGCGAAATATCTCGGTGTCCCAGTCGCTGAACGCGACGCCGACAATGGGCATGTCGAGCAGGCCGCGCGCAGCGAGGTTGTACAGCGACACGAACGTCATTTTCTTGGCGAGGTCACCAGAGGCGCCGAAGAGCACCAGGGCGTCTGATCGCGGTTCGGTCATTTGCGACTCCAGTTGTGATTTTGCCGATCTTGCAGACGTCGCGAGACGACTGTCTTCATCCCGATACGTCGACAGCCGCATCACTTGGCTTGACCGAGAGATTCCGTCGAGCGGTCCGAGAGAGCGGTCGTGCTGCGTTTGTCGCGGTCGGCAGCCTGTCCGCGTCGGCGAACATCGATTGCCCATTGCTCTGCGTCCGTCCCGACGAGGCGTGTGTCGATGTGACCGTCGATATCGAGAATCAGGACAGTGGGTGACGTCCGGATCTCGTGGACGCGGACAAGTTCGAGCCGGCGGTCGATCGACACGGTCGCCAGGTCAACACCGCTGCCATCGATTTTGGCAATGATTCGACTGCACGGAACGCAATAAGGTGTCGAGAAGAGGATCGCGTCCGGAATCGTCGCTCGGCCCAGTGCGGCCGGTGACACCTTCACCGATGCGACCGATGGCCGCAGTCGCCGGGACGCCGTGATCAGCATCCAGCCGATCATGAGCACCGCGACGATCGCGACGACGATCGCGATTCGCACGATCATCGCAGCGGCGCCTTCGGTCGTATCAAGCCGAAGCGCACCGCAGTCACGTACGCCTTGCAACCGATGCACAGACCCGTCGTCGCCGCCAGGCCTGCGAGCGCAGCGACAATGAGCGCAAGCGTCCAGCCGACGACCGTGAACCCGGCGACAAACGCAACGGTTGCGCCGAACAGGAAAATGGTGCCGACGATCGCAGCAAAGCGCGGCGGTCGAGGATCTTCGACCGTGCCTGGTCGTCTCAATCGTGGTTTGATCAGATCGGCGAATATGCGCAAGAACAGCCCGTAGCGCGCGCCGAAGATCGCCCCGATGCCGAGTATCAGCCCGAGGATCGGAACAACCAGCCAAAGGCTGAAGATGAACGCCGCGACCAAACCGAGTGCAAGGACAGCCTGGTTGAACTGTGGGCCGTGCGAATCGATCGGCGGGGGCGCAAGAGAGCGCTCAGGCGTGCGATCACGTGATTCGGGGTCGAGGCTCGTATGCCGTGACATCGGGTGCTCCTTGGATCGTTACGAGGTCTTTGGGCGTGTCGTTGGTCCGGTTCAACAACCGGCGTCGTAACGTTCCTGAAGGGTGCGACCGGTGGCGACCGGGGCCGCGCCGCCCGCGAGCACTAATGCACTCATGGCTTGATGTTACGCGCCGATTCGCCTGTTCTGATACAAACTGTGAATGCGCGTCCGTTGCTCGATAGAACTTGCCGTCACAATCGACATCGATGTCCTCGTCGATACCGCACGGGCATGGGGCGCCCGCGACGTCGAAGCGCAGGGGACGGAGCTGGATTGGTTCGAAGATCTCGACTTCTACGGCGCTACGCGATTTGAGATAGCACCGTCCGATGACGGCGCCCCGATTCGGGTTTCGGCAGTCGGGGATTTTTCGTTTCCGTACTTTGGCTGGATCTTTCTGCCGTTCTTGCGTCAGGGCCTGCGGCATCGTCTCGAGCGACTTGCAGCCGGCGAGTCTGAACCGCCGCCGCGTCAATGGTGGGCCCCGCCGTCCCAGATCACGCCAAAGCAGGTCGCGATACTCGCTACGCTGTGTTTCGCGCTTGCCGTGGCCGGATACTGTGGCGGCTTGTACACGCAGACCGTGAATGCCGTGGGCGATGCGTTCGGCGCCGACGACTCGACACTCGGCATCTCGCTCGCCGTGACGCGCATAGGCACGCTCGTCGCCCTGTTCGGATCGGCACTCGCCGATCGTCGCGGCCGCAGACGGATTCTCGTGTTTGCGCTCGGGGCGCTGGCCGCCGTCACTCTGCTCTCCGCGGCGTCGAACAACATCGTGACGTTCACGACAATCCAGGTTTTCGCGCGGGGATTCGTGAATCTCGCCGGAGTAGTGATCATCGTGATGATCGTCGAAGAAGCGCCTGAAGGTGCGCGCGCATACACCTTGGCCTTGTCGATCGCAGCGGGCGGGATCGGCTTCGGGCTGGGCACCGCGATGCTGCCGTTGCTCGATCTCGGGCCTCAGACATGGCGAATCCTATTCGTGGTCGGTGGGGTCGCTCTCTTGTTCGTGCCGGGAATCGCGCGCCGGCTTCCCGAGTCTCACCGGTTCACTGAGGTCAAGGAGCGCGGCATCGAAGGCGGGCGTCCGAGCGAACTCGTCGATCACAAATACGGCCGGCGCTTCGCTCTCCTTGCGCTCGTTGCCCTGCTACTCAACTTTGCTGCCGCACCGACATCGCAGTTCCAAAACCGCTATCTCATGAGCGAACGGGCGTTCAGTGGTGTGGACATCCTCATTCTGCGCGCCGTGGTGCAGAGTGTCGTACCACTCATCATGCTGCTGCTCGGAGGCAGGCTTGCCGAGGCGATCGGTCGCAAACGCACCGCAAGGTATGGCTTGTTGGTCGCAGCGTTAGCCGACGGAGGCTTCTTTCTGCTCGGCGGTCCGTTGTTGTGGATCATGCTCTTGCTCACGACATCTGGCGCTGCGACGGCGGGCCCGTCGTTGACGTCATTCAATAACGAGCTGTTTCCGACCGAGGTGCGCGGCACAGCGAACGGCACACTCGTTGTCATCTCGGTCGTCGGCAGCGTCGGCGGGCTCTTGTTGGCCGGAACATTGTCTGACGTGTTTGGTTCGATTGGCACGGCCGTTGCACTCACCGACATTGCCCCGCTCATCGTCGTCTTTGTGTTGATCCCATTCCTGCCCGAAGCAATGGGGCGAGACCTCGACGACATCAGTCCGCCCGAGGACTAGAGCGCTCGCGTACCGGACAACCGCGTTCGCGGTCCGACTTTCGCCACGCCGTCGATCGGGCGGCCGACGAGTCCGCCTGCCAAGTTGGCAGCATCGATCAGCCGGTCGATGTCGATGCCGGTTTCGATACCGGCGTCATCGCAAACGGCTACGAGTGCCTCTGTCGCGAGGTTGCCTCCCGCGCCGGCCGCAAATGGGGAGCCGCCGAGTCCGGCGACGGACGTGTCGAAGTGGCGCACTCCGCAGCGCATCGCCGTGTACGCATTGAGTAGCGCGGTGTCGCGGGTCTCGTGCAGATGCAGTGCGACGTCGGGGCCTACTTCGTCGATCAGGGCCTCGATGAGCCGAGGGGTTGCCATCCCAGTCGTGTCCGCGTAGCTGATGTTGGACACGCCGATGTCGAGGAGTCGGGCCCCGAGCGCCCCGACAGCACTTGCCGCAAACTCGCCTTCATACGGTGAGCCGAATGCGCACGATATCGATGCGTCGATCGGGATCTCGTCCGCAATCGAAACGATTTCGGCGATAGCGTTGAACGATTCCTCGGTAGACATGTTCACGTTGTTGCGGCTGTATGTTTCTGAGATCGAGACCGTAGCGGTGAATTCGTCGACTCCCGCTTCGAGCGCCATCTCGGCGCCCCGCCGGTTCGGCACGAGCGCCGCGTATGTGACGTCGTCATGGCGTGTGATTTGCGCCATGACCTCGGCGGCGCCCGCCATTGCCGGTACCGCCTTCGGCGACACGAACGCGATCGCCTCGATCTTGCGCAGACCCGCAGTGACGAGTGCCTCGATCAGGCGGACGCGTTCGGATATGTCGATAGGCTGCTCGGGCTGTAAGCCGTCGCGCGGGCAGACATCGCGGATCACGATCGATTCGGGCAGTGAGTCGTGCAACGGGTCGCCTTGGTTGGTTTATGGCGTGCGCGGAGCATATCGCGAGCGGTCGAGTCGCGGTCGGTGTACAGCGAGGCGGTCGATCTGCCAGGATCTTTGCCTGGGCTGACCCCAGATCGACCTCAGGAGGGCCCTGCATGTCGGATCCACTTTGGCAACCGTCGCCGTTGCATATAGCCGACTCGAATCTTATCGAGTTCATGCGGCGCATCGACGCCGAGCATGCAACGTCGATCGTCGACTATGCAGGGCTGCATGCGTTCTCGATAGCCGAGATGGCGAAGTTCTGGTCGGCACTGTGGGACTACGCCGGCGTGATCGGCGATCGCGGGTCGGATCGCGTGATCACCGACGCCCCGACGATTCGCGACGTGAAGTTCTTTCCGGACGCGACGCTCAACTTCGCCGAGAACTTGTTGCGCCGACGCGATGACGCCGATGCCATTGTTTTTCGGGGCGAGGATCGTGTGCGTCGAACACTGAGTCATGCCGAACTCTATGTACAGGTCGCGAAGGCGTCGGCTGCGTTGGCAGACTTGGGCGTCGGACCTGGTGACCGAGTCGCGGCGTGGCTTCCGAACATGCCTGAAACGTATGTGTTGATGCTCGCTGCGGCGTCGATCGGAGCGGTGTTCACGTCGACGTCACCCGACTTTGGCGTGTCAGGTGTGCTCGACCGGTTCGGCCAGATCGAACCTCGAGTGCTCGTGGTCGCCGACGGCTACTACTACAGCGGTCGTGAACGCGATTGCTTGAAGCGCGCTGCCGAGATCGCACACGGTTTGGCGAGTGTCGAGCGGACGATCGTCGTTGCATATGTGAACGAGACTCCAGACATATCGGCCATTCCCGACGCAGTGTCGTGGACCGAGGCGGTAGCGGCTCGGTCGGAATCAGAAGTCGAATTCGAGCGCCTGCCGTTCGACCATCCGCTTTATGTGCTCTATTCGTCGGGGACGACCGGTCCGCCGAAGTGCATCGTGCACCGCGCCGGCGGCATCTTGATAAAGCACCTCGAAGAGCACAAGCTCCAGTGCGATGTGCGGCCCGGTGACAGAGTTTTCTATTTCACGACGGCCGGCTGGATGATGTGGAACTGGCTCGCCTCGGCGCTCGCGAGCGAAGCGACCCTGATCGTCTACGACGGGTCGCCGTTCCAGCCCGGCCCGCAGGCGATGTTCGACATGGCCGACGAATGCAAGATCACATTGTTCGGAACATCGGCTAAGTTCATTGATGCGATCGCCAAATCGGGCATGCGCCCCGCCGATTCTCACGATCTGTCGAGTATCCGTACGATATGTTCGACCGGCTCGCCGCTTGCGCACGAGAGCTTCGACTTCGTCTACGCCGCGATCAAGCGCGACGTGCATTTGGCGTCGATCTGCGGCGGAACAGACCTGTGCGGAAGCTTGATCGCGGGCGATCCGACATCGCCGGTCTGGCGGGGCGAGATTCAGCGCCCCGCGCTCGGCGTCGCCGTCGACGTCTTCGATGAGGACGCCGGTCCGCTTGGTTTCGACAAGGGTGAGCTGGTTTGCACCGAGGCGTTCCCTTCGATGCCGCTCGGATTCTGGAACGACCCCGACGGCGAGAAGTACCGCAAGGCGTATTTCGAGAAGTTTCCGAACGTGTGGCGCCAAGGCGACTTCGTATCGTGGACGTGCCATGGCGGTCTCGTCGTATATGGTCGGTCCGACGCTACGTTGAACCCCGGGGGAGTGCGGATTGGCACGTCTGAGATATACCGACAGGTCGAACAACTCGAAGAGGTGATCGAAGCCCTCGTGATCGGCCAAGAATGGGGCTCAGACACGCGGGTCGTTCTTTTTGTCCGGCTCGTCGATCCGATCGACCTCGACGATGATCTACGCGCAAAGATCAGGCGCCACATCCGTGTGAACTCGACGCCCCGCCACGTGCCCGCCGTGATCGTCGCCGTCGACGACATTCCCCGCACGAAGAGCGGCAAGATCTCCGAACTCGCCGTCACCGCCGTCGTTCACGGACGTGAAGTCAGCAACGCTGAGGCTCTTGCCAACCCCGAGGCGCTCGACCATTTCGCCAAGTTGGTCGAACTCGCCTGAACACGGTGTCGGCCCATCAACCTCACGACGGCGCCCCAATGTGCCGATATCACCTCTGACACGTTGTTTGTCGTCCGCCGACCAGGGGTTGGTTTCAATTGAATGCAGAACAGTCCGGTGCGAGCACGAGCAAGGATTTGCGGGAGGTCATAAAACGTTCACGGACCATGTCGATCATCGCCGGAGTCGTGTTTTTGATACTCGGCATCATCTTTGCGTTCCGTCCGATCGGGGCGATCAGGCTATTGCGGTGCTGGTAGCCATCGCAGTCTTCTGCATGGGCGTTTTCATGATTGCGGACGCCGTATCCGACAGGGGCAACGGTCATTGGCGTTGGTCGTTGCTGCGCGGTTTCATCGGCATAGCCGTTGGGATCCTTCTGCTGTTTTGGCCTGGAATCACGCCGCTCGTCATTGCAATCCTGCTTGGTGTCGAACTCATCATGGACGGTCTGTTGGCGTTCGTGGTATTCGGTCGAATGCCGAAGGGTACGGATGGTCGCGTCTCGCTCGTCGTGCGAGGCGTTATTGAGATTGCTGCCGGTATTGTGGTGTTGGCTTGGCCCGGTCAGACTTTGATCGTGATCACGATTCTGCTTGCCATTTATCTGATTGCTGCCGGGATCGTTCTTCTCATCACTGGATGGCGCTTGTCGCAGGCTGCGAAACAGGTCGCGTCCATGTCATCTGCGGCAGACGGATAGAGACCGCCAGGGCCTCCAGCGAGCGCTCGGCGGGCTGCGCCTAGCGGCGTTCGACGTGTGAGAGCACCGTGTCGAGCTGGGTCGGTGGGCCAAGCGCAACCAGTACGTCACCGGCGAGAACCGAGCCTTGAACGTCGGCGTATAATTGAGTGCTTTCGTCGCGTCGCAGCGCGAGGAACAAGACGCTGGGGAAATTCTTGGCGAGGTCGCGTGTCGAGTGGCCGACGATCTCGCTGCCGTCGGGTACTCGGATCTCCTGGCTGCGCAGGCCGAACTCGGGCATGTCTTGGAGGTCCATGATCGTTCCGGATATCGCCGTTGTCGCAAGCGTCTTTGCGACGGCATCGTACGGCGATATCGCGATATCTGCACCGGCCTGGATCATGCGATCGCGCCACTCCGGATATGCGATCCGTGCAATGATCCGAATAGTCGGGTTTAGTGACCGAACCGTCAGTACGAGCACGAGATTCGTCGGGTCGTCTTGCGCACACACGACCACGGCCCTCGCACGTTCGAGGCCCGCCCGGGAGTAGGTCGCTTGGTTCGTCCCGTCGCCGAGCACGAACGTGACGCCGGCGGTGGCGGCGCGGTCGGCGGGTTCTTCGCTGGTGTTGATGACGACTACTTCGATGCCTTGTGCGATGAGTTCGTCGGTGACGGATACTCCGACGCGGCCGTATCCGACTACGACGACATGATCACGAAGCTCGACGTGCAATTTCAGGCGCCTCCGTCGGCGGGCGATCCTCGCGATTTCGCCGGAAACGAACAGACCCGAGAGGATCGCGGCAGCATACCCGAGCACTACGAATCCCACGCCGATGATGAAAATCGTGAACAGTCGTCCCGATACGTCGAGAGGTTCGACTTCCACGAATCCGACTGTCGACAGTGTGATCGACGTCATATAGAACGCGTCGATCACGCCGAAATTCTCGACGAACGTGTAGTAGAGGGTCGCGCCCGCGATCAGTGAGATTGCCAGCGCTATCGGCAATCTGAGACGTCGGATCAGCACGCGCCACAGTGAGGGAATGGCATCTTGTCGGAAAGTGCTGGGGCTTGATTTCGCGCTGGTGGTCATGTCCTACGTCGATTCAGTCTCCGGAGGCCGACGAACCTGGGACCGCCAGTCGCTCCAGCGCGTCACGAGCGGACCGGCGATCGCCAACAACAACACGTACGTCGTCGCGAGCGGGGCGAGGCGACCGTCGCGATCGGCGAGGACCGCAAGTTCGGCGATCACGATCGAGAACTCACCGCGCGCGATCAATGCCGAGCCGGCGCGCCACCGACCCGCTGCACCTACGCCACGCCGACGTGCAGCGACCCAGCCCGTTGCGACCTTTGTCGCCGCGGTCACGACCGCAAGCGCCACCGCTGCGCCGAATACCGGCGGGATCGTGCTCGGATCGATCTCGAGCCCAACGAAGACGAAAAACACGGCCGCAAACAGGTCTCGGATCGGCGCGAGCACAACACGAGCTCTCGTAGCGGTCTCACCTGAGATCGCTATGCCAACCAAGAATGCGGCCACCGCTGCGGAGATGCGCGCCTGTTCGGCGAACGCCGCCACGACCAACGCCAACCCGAGCACGCCAAGCAGGATTACTTCCGGGTCGTGTGAGGTCCCGAACATCAACCGGCTCACCGGGCGGCCGTAGCGCGTGGCGATCACCAACACAACCACGCCGGCGACCACGGCCACCGTCACCGTCACGGCCGTATCCGCAACAGTTGCGTGCGCGACGAGGCCGGTCACAATCGGTAGATACACAGCCATCGCAAAGTCTTCGATCACCAGGATCGAGAGCACCGTCGGCGTCTCTCGGTTACCCATCCAACCCAGATCACTCAACTGCTTGGCGATGATCCCAGACGAACTGATGTATGTGATACCCCCAAGGAACACCGAGCCCAGGGTTGTGAACCCGAGCAGCAGCCCGCCCACGAATCCCGGTGTGAAGTTCAGTACGGCGTCGGCTGCTCCGGCCGTCCAGTTCGTGCGCAAACTGCGTGTGAGTTCCTGACCCGAGTATTCCAGCCCGAGTAGCAACAACAGCACGATCACGCCGATCTGAGCGCCCAAATCGATGAACTCGCCCGCAGTCGCGATCGGCACGAGTCCGCCCTTGCCCAAGAGCAGCCCGAGCAGCAGGAACAGTGGGATCGACGGAATACCAAACCGGCCGGCGGCCCGTCCGATGAGTGCCATCGCGAACAGGATCGCGCCCAGCTCCAAAAGCGCCAACGGAGCGTCGACCGCAGCGGCGATCATCAGTCCAACATGGGTGCCAAGGCCGCGACCGCCTCATGGGTACCCAGCGCGACGAGCCGGTCACCCTCTTTCAGTACGAACTCAGCATTCGGCGCCGGATACGCGTCATCACCACGCCCGACCGCCACCACATACGCCCCGGTCCGCGAGTGGATTTGCGATTCACCCAGAGAGCGCCCCGCGACCTCCGCAGCTTCGCCCACGTCCAACCACTCCAGGACAAGGCCCTCCATCTGAGCCTGAAGGTCGTCGAGATGCCGGCTGACCTGCGACCCGCCCAATAGATCGATCATCGTTTGCGCATCGCCACCGCTGAGTGGTACCGACACTCGGCATCGATCCGGATCCGCCCGATCGTAGACAACGAGCTCCCGTCCCCCCCCGTAGCGGGTAATCACCCCCAGCCGATCCCCACTTTCTTCGCTCACGAAGTCATAACGCGTTCCAATGCCAGGCAACCGCGTCTCGTCAACATCAGCCATCACCAGATGTTACAACCAGCCGAGCATGGCCGAGCGCCGCGAAGCCGACGCTGAGCTTCCCTCGGGGACTTGATGGCAATGCCCCACGGAAGTCGCGAGAGTTGGTGTTAACCTTGTGTTGCAAGGATTTGTCTTGCGACCCGCCCGATTATGTCGTAAGGTATAGTACGAACAGATGAATCTGCCAGCCCGTCTGTGAGTGGCAATGCGTCCGGCTGAATCAGCAGGGGGAATAGCATGAATCGTACGCGTCGAGCGCGCCGACTTATCGGCATAGTCGCCGTCTTCGCCCTATTCGCTGCACTCGTTCCGGCAAGTCCGGCTCGATCGCAGAGCACAGGCACATCAACAACGATGGGCAGCCCCGACGACTCATTCGTCCAGGACTACGCGGACGCGCTGTCGAAGTCTTTCTTGTTCTACGAGGCGAATCGCAGCGGGGCCGACCAGTCGCCCCGCGTGCCGTGGCGTCAGGTCGCTTCGACCAACGACGGCGCCGACATCGGCGTCGACCTCTCGGGCGGTTGGTACGACGCGGGTGACCATGTGAAGTTCGGTCTGCCGATGTCGTACAGCGCGGCAATTCTCGCGTGGGGCGGGTACGAGTTTGGGGCTGCATACAACGACTCGGCTCAGCGCCAATACCTCGAAGACAATCTCCGGTTCGTGAGCGACTACTTCCTTCAGGCCTATCAAGACCAAAGCACGGTGAGCGTCGCCGACGACATCCTCGTCTACCAAGTCGGTAACGACGGGCCGACCACAATTTCTGGGGTCCGCCGGAACTCATGACAATGGCAAGGCCGACCTACACGTGCGACTCGACTCGTCGGTGCAGCGAGGTCGGCGCCGGCACCGCGGCTGCGCTCGCGTCGAGTTCGCTCGTTCTCCGTGGGAGCGATCCGGCCTACGCCGACGGACTGCTTGCAGAAGCCCGAAAGCTATACGAGTGGGCAGACACCTACCAGGGCAACAACGGCTACACCGAGGCAAACGGCTTCTACCCCTCTTACAGCGGATATGAAGACGAACTCGCGTGGGCGGCGACGTGGCTCTACCTGGCGATCGGTGAGGCGACTTATCTCTCGGACGCCGAAGCGCATATCTCCGACGCCGACAACAACGCGGCCGCGTGGGCAATCTCCTGGGACAACACATCGACGGCGACGAACCTGCTCCTCTCTCGCATCACGGGGAACGCCATCTACGAAAACCGCCTCCGCGACCACATGACATTCATGATGAACGGAGCGAACAAACTCACACAGGGTGGGTTGAGTGTCGTCGACATTTGGGGCTCCCTGCGCTACTCGTCGAATGGTGCGATGGCTGCGCTGATTTTCGCGAACGACATCAAAGACGGCGGCGATCTAGTCGCCGCCGATCAGTACCGCGAATGGGCGCTGAGCCGTTCGACTACGCACTCGGGACGAACCCGCGGAACGCGAGCTACGTCGTCGGCTACGGCAACAATGCTCCGAAAAACCCGCACCATCGTGGGTCGCACAACTCGCAGACGAACAACATCGGGTTGCCGATCGTCAACGAGTTCGAGCTGACGGGAGCACTGGTCGGTGGACCCGGACCAAAGAAAGGCGCCGGCAGCGTTGGCGATGTAACCGACTTCAGTTGGGACGACGACCGCACCGACTATGTGCGCAACGAAGTCGCGACCGACTACAACGCCGGGTACACGACCGCGCTCGCAGCGATCATCGACCTCCAAGGCGGTGGTGGACCGCCACCCCGCGACCGCCCGTAGCAGTCTTGGCTGCGAATCCTGCTAGTGGCACGGCGCCACTCGATGTCACGTTCGACGCTTCGGGTTCGACGGACATTGACGGCGCTATCGTCGCGTACTCGTTCGATGCCGATGGTGACGGGGCGCCCGAAGCAGTCGGCGCCAGTTCGACGTTCGGCTACCGCTACGACGATATCGGCACCTACTCGGCAACCGTGACGGTCACCGACGACGAGGGCCTTTCGTCGACTGCGTCTACGACGGTCGAGGCGGGTGGTCCGACGCAGGTCGACGTCGATGTGGCGATCGTGAACGCCTGGGGCTCCGGCTACCAAGCAGAGGTCACCGTTTCTACGAACGGTGCCGACCCGATCGACTGGGACGAGACCTTCGAGACTTCCGGGACGGTCCAAGACCTATGGAACGCAGACTGGTCACAGACCGCCAACACGGTTCGTATTCGCGGGATGTCGTGGAACAACACTGTCGTCGCGGGCTCGCCCGTCGAGTTCGGGTTTGTCGCGAGCGGCGATGGCGGCAATCCCCCTCCGCCCTCTCCACCCTCCCCGGCGCTGGTGGCGAGCCCAAGCGCCGGGGTCGCCCCGCTCGACGTGACGTTCGATGCGTCGGGGTCGACCGATCCTGATGGCACGATCGTCGCGTACAGCTTCGACGTCGACAGTGACGGCACCGCGGAAGCGACGGGCGCGAGTCCGATGCTCAGTTACCGATACGACGCCACCGGCAGCTACACGGCAACCGTTGTCGTCACTGACAACGACGGCCTCACCGACGCGACCGCCGTCGCTGTCGAAGTGAACGAGCCCGGCGGTGCAGTCGATGTCGCGGTCACCACGACAGATAGCTGGCCGTCGGGCTACTGCGCGAACGTGAAGGTGACGTCATCGTCGTCTACTGCGGTAGATTGGAATGTGACATTCTCGGTTCGAGGAGCGGTCAGCCAACTATGGAATGCCGTCTGGTCGCAAAACGGCAGCGAGATCAGCGCGCAGGGCGTGAGCTGGAACAATCTTGTCAGCGCCTCACAACCCGTCGAGTTCGGATTCTGCGCAAGCCTGTAAGGGAGCCGCCGCTTCGCACCCATGAACCAACCGCACGTCTTGGAGCCAGTCAGCTAGCAGCCAAGCCAGGCGCTTCGTACACTTCTCCGCCATGACTCACGCACGTGCACTAGTCATTCCGTTACTCGTCGCCGGCATGTTCGTCGCTGGCTGCTCCTCTTCCGCTCCCGAAAGGGCCGATGTCCAGGGCTCGTCCTCCTACTCGACG
>SDBV01007000.1_pt1 | contig 15483 bp, 26 predicted proteins | sample 2277081 | NCBI WGS metagenome assembly SDBV01 (sample SAMN10402039, study PRJNA504765) | marine sediment metagenome | isolation source: marine sediment core GS10_PC15, 223 cmbsf | place: Arctic Ocean: Southern Knipovich Ridge | collected 2010
AAACTCAACTTGACCCTTATCTACGCAAAATACGTCCATTTCGGGGTCTATTACAACCGAAACTTGATTAATCATATCGAGTTTCTTATAACTCATCACTCTTACTTGCATCGGCACGTATAAATTCGCCGGACGACTTTCTTTCTCTACCGGGCTCCTAAAGTCAAGGTTGACATTGGGGTTTCTCAGAATCCCCTTTACACTCTTCTTACTCTTAATATCACGAGCAAGTGCATCAGGACCGAGGACTTGAATCTTTCTTTTATAGTCCCGTACTTTTGCACGTTCCATAAACTTCAACGTCTTATCTTTATCGACTTGATTTAACAAATCGAACTCTTTTGGCTTCCTCCCATGAATAATGTCCACGTAAAACCTCAACAACTGCTCGTTCATAAAATAGCTGTCGACTACTGCAAGCGTTCCCATGAATTGACTCAATACGACGAGTGCATTCTCATCTCCTAAACCCAAATCCCATGCGACAATCGTAGTCCAATTCTCGTCCCAACCTATCTCCTTGCTGCATTGTCTCGCTTCACTAAACTTAAAGTAAACTCGTCCTTCAACACTCTCCGAATAATTTATGTCTAACTCTTGTGCTACCTGAGTCGGACTTAATGTCTTACACTCATTCCGATACCACGTACTCGTTTTCTTTCCATCGATGACTTCCAAATCTATAATTCTATCTGGATGCGAACTCCAATGAATCGTAACTATATCTGCCACACTTCGATAATCAGGACTCCAACGAAGACGTGCGAACGCATTTCCCTTACCTCTCACCGTACTAACCAAGTTGAGACTTTCCGTCGTTAATTGAACAGATGGCAAAATCGTCTCGCTCTTAGGAGTCCTTGCAGCTTCATCCCACAAGACAATTTTATACGTCCCACCACGCCCACTTTCACTTGTTGTGCTCCACCCGACTAAGAAACACTCAGTACGTTTATTCTTAACCCTTAGATGCTTTATCTCTAATACGTCGCTAAACTTAAGAGCGTCATCCAACCTGTCGTACATAAACCTCAATCTTCCGAACAGAGAATCTAACGTATTCTTCAATCCCCCATCATCAACTAACGCCTCTTTATAACTAATCGTAAGTGCGCTAAAACCTTCGTCATACAACAAACCCCATAGAAAAAAAGCCATATACAGCCAACTCAATCCCATCTGACGACTTTTTTCTATCAATAATCCTCTACCGGTCTTGTATGCAGCAAATATTTTTTCTAAAACCTGAAACTTCTGGTATTCCCATAATTCGAATCGTATTATAGGAGGAGTTCGGTTGGGATTAAAAATCCAACATTCGTTCCCTATAAAACTTATAGGGTTGTCTTTATATTGTTCATGTTTTTCTGCAGCATCAAGCCGCGAAATCAACTCATTAACTGTCTCCCACATATTAATGCGGTCAGTTAAGTACTCTCGTTGCTGGCGTTCTAATACTCGCTTTTCCGAAAGTTCAATAGTAGGCGAACGTAACCTATTTTCGATCTTTTGAAGTGCGTTTAGGACTATCTTGTCCGTTTCTTCGTAATATCTTATCTCGGATTCCTTGAGCAATCTTACCTCCCCGCTCCTGCAGCTCTTCCGTAGGCACCTCTTTAATACTCACTTCCACTTCCTGTTTCTCGACAAGTTTACCGCGACCTTTAAGAAATGCAACCGCAAGTCGCTCTCGTACTCCCTCGTTTTTTGCCCGCGCCATTAATTGATCTAACGTATCTACTGCAATACCTTCTAACCGTTCCAATCTGTCGTTTTCTATTTCACTAAACTTTTCGCTGTAACGTTTATATGCCTCCTGATATTCAGGACGTGACATCCAATTTATTACTGTTCGACCTACAACGTGTAGCTGACGACCGATACTTTCTGCACTCCATCCAGCGTACAAGTAACGCATCGACCTCTTTACCCTATCAGTTACTTTAAAACGAGTTCCTTTATAAGTGTTTGCCATCGAAGTTCCTCGACCTCTCCGACACTTTCGAACGCTCAGTGCCGTTTAATATCTTTCCCTACCTCACTCCTACTACCCTTCTCACCGTATTTTCCGTTTTGAACGGAAAAAAAGCCGCAGCTTTCAGACTGCGACTTTCCGATACCTCCTTTACGCTGTCGTCTTCTTCCCCAACAGCTCGTAGAACCTATCCGTAATCGCAGAATTCTTCTCATACAACACTTCGAAATTCCTTGACTCATGATGCGTTGTATACCTTGTCAACAGATTGTAGACCGTCCACAAGTCCACCTTCTTCTTCTTCAACTTATACGTCAGTTCTTTTCCCTTCTTATACTCAACACCTTCTGTCAACCCCACCGCCTCAAGGTCCTCCGCGAACGCCAACCTTAACCGTACACCAAAACTTTCATTCTTCAGTATACTTTTTGCGAACTCGTATGCCTTAAAATCCTCCACCACCGATTCTTTCATCTTCTCCACGACTTCTGGAAACTGCGCTGCCTGACTCTTAAGATTCTTTATCAGGTCGTCCAAATCCAAAGTCGTATAATGCCGATTAATAGCTTTCGTGAGCTGATTATGAATCAACATCCCATTCTCACATGCAAGTCTTACAGCTTCCAGCCCAAACACGACCTTTGTCTGCCGATCGTAGCTATTAATTGCATACGCTTCCATCCCCACCAAATCGCCCTTCTTTACCTCCACTTCCGACCCACCAATCCTGAATTTCGAGAACATCCTTGCGCCACTCATCGGTGTTTTGCAGCCAACGAACTGAACCTTATCGAAAATCTCCTCCAACGCAGTCTGCAGCTTTGTGATGACCTGATTATGCGTCACCAACTTGTACTTCTTGTTCACCAGCCCCAGCACATCGTCAGTATCCGTCCTCACTACATACTGCCAATCTGAATCGTGATCCCTCCACTTCAGATTTTCCCTTCTCACCGCAAAGTTGTACTTGTCTTCCCACTTCGCAGCGTCTTCAGGAACCCCCTCCAAACTTTTCTTCAGCTCTTCTAAAGTCTCCATCTTAATACCTCCCACGTAGATTTTTAACTTCAAGTCCACTATTCCTCTACCCTATCTTCGTAGGCCTTTAGAAGAAAATCAAGGAAAGTTTTAAGAAGGTTTAATCTTTTTCTTACTTAGTTCCAACAACTCGCGGACTCTTTTTGCTTGGTACGCAGGGTCGCCATACTCTTCCTTCACTTCATCCAATATCTCTGCGTCCGGAGTATTAATAATATTATCAATTAACTCGTCAGTAAGGTTTTCTAACTTTTTCTCACTCATGTAAACCTCCGTTTATTTTATAATGAGAATTATCCTTGAATGAATTCGGCACGAATGAGGATTAGTCGGGTCGTCTTCATACCAACGCAGCAACCATTCGTCACGACTCTTTCGTGCCTTCCACATCTTACCAGCATAGACACCAGTCGGGATACTACAAGAGTATTCGGGCAACTCCTCAAACGATTTTTGAGACATCAGCGCGTGCGAATCGTCTATTTCTACCTCAGTATTTTTAGGTTGGTCCCAATACTTACTTAATCGATGCACACACTCAGGTATCCCCACTTTCTACCTCCCTAGTTCCAAAACCTGACCCATTTTTCCCGCCACGTTATTTTCATAGGAGGCGGATTTCTACATAACTCCCAAAACGGGTCAGGTTTCGTTTGATAATCAGCACACGGGCAGCCTGCAGCCATATGCTCGCCAGTCTTAAAATCGACCGCCACCCCACACTTACTACCTAACGAATAGTAACAAGAATCCATTCACCTTTCCCATTCACCTTTTATATTTGACGCACCGCGTTGGATTCCTCACCGAAAGCATCTCCTTCTACGCTTAGTGAGCGGATCAGAAGGCCCTTTTTTTCCAACCTGCCGCCTCAGTTCATTGTCGGTGCGTCATTTATGTCCCATATCGAAACGTCCTTTCTCTTCTACTCCCCCCCCTCCTTATTTCTCTTCTGCATCCTTAATAACATGATAACAAACCAGATACCCCATCAAATCGAACACCGCGTCTTCCTTATCGTCGGACATTCCAGCGGTCATAGCGATTATCCGCTTCAACTTATCGTCCAACCGAATCTTTGCGCCCTCGAGAGGAGTCAAAGTACTAAAAATCCCCAACGGAGAGAATACACTATTATTATACCGTATATTTTTTTCTGACAACACTTCTGCCAGCTTATTACACATTTTCCATATACGCTCATTCCAGCGTCCCACCTCTTCCTTAGAAACAGGAACTACGCGTCCATCTTCTTCCCTTTTCATCTTTCCACACTCCTCCAGTTTATGTTCAACTTAATCCGTTTATGGAAATTCTTATTTCTTTCCACCCACTCCATTATCTCCTCTACCATCTTTTCTGCCTTCCTTTTCTTATTCTCCATCACAGCCACACGCAACGTTCTGAAGAGCATCTGCTTTCCAAAGATCGACAAGACTGTAATGTCTTTCAGAATACGATGGTACTTCTTCAATACTTCTTTCTTTGTCATTTTCTTCCTCCACTTCTTTTCTTTTTTAACTAAATGCCACACGTCGTACGTACTCACAACTTCGATTCCCTTCATAATACAAGAACCGCACAACAACCCTTGTCCTACAGACTTATGTCTTGGCTTAATCTTTTCCCACAATCCATCCCACACTATTAAGTCAACTTTATACTTCTTTCCACACTTCTGGCAGCGACACATTAATGCTCCATACGCCGTCTCTTGAACCTATACGCCGTAAGTTTTGTTGCCCAGCCCTCAAAAAACCTATTGACTTCTTTAACCATTTTCTTTTCAAACGCATCATAAATCGGTCGACACGATTGACATAACACGAATTCAGTGTCGCCTGCTCGTGTCATTGCATACTCTATACTCTGTTTTGCTGGGTCGATAGGTTCTTGCTCTTTTATAAACTCACCACACCTATCACAATGCAACATTATCTTCTCCATTAACCTTCTCCTCTTTTCGTACGTGCCACCCATTTAACAGGCTTCAAAGTTCTAGGAAGATATAGCGGATGCGATGGATATCCGTCTTTCGTCAACCGCAACACGTATAAATCTGGAATCAACGCAACAACCTCTTCGTCTCGCCGTAAAAAAGTTCCGTTAGTTCCCCATGCTGCAACCACAATACGTGCAGCTTTAGCCATCTTAAGTAGGAAATAATCGGTTCTCACTCCAACTGGCCGCACTTTTATCTTATATAAATCTTTCGGATCTGTAGTCCGATACGCAAAAAGGTTGGCCATAAATAACGCGCCGTATCCCCATGACTTCACAAATCCCATACATCGACGTACCGTCGGGTCATCGATAGTCTCATCGGCTGTACTTGGATTAAGCCCCACAAACATTACGCATCCTAACTCCGGATTCCAACTACGCAAAAGAGTATACCGATACATTCGATTAGGTGAAAATGACGCGGATTTTTTCATCCTTTTACCTCTACCCACATCTTGAATACCCGCAGCTTAAACACGTCACACAACCTTCGTCCGATTTAAACGCGTGCTCACCACACTTCGGACATACATCCAGACGACTATCCTCTATCTTATAAACGGTATCGCTACCGTCTGCCAATTCTTTCAAATGCTCTTCGATAAAGTACGAGATAGCTTGCCAGACCGACCTAAGTGTTCGCTTTAGATAAGGGTCGCTAACAACAACATTAGGGTCCTGAATCTTCCTCAGATTGTAAATGATATAATCGTAATCCTTAAACGTCTCCGTTTTTCTAAATGCTGCAGACAATAAAAGAGAAACGGCCGTCGCATCAGGGTTGTACTTCGTAGAGTTAATAAACAATTCAAACGGCTTAAGACCTCCGAATTCGGGGTCGTAAACATCAGAGATTGTTATATAGTACGTATCGTCTTGGGTCATCTTTTGCTTATACGTAACCGACTTAAGTACCTTCGGCCGTTTTTGCACTCGCACTTTTCCAGTACTATCCTTAGGTTTGACTTCTTCCTTACTCTTCAATACATCGTCCATTGTGCCTTGTCGATAAGTCGTAATACCTTTCAACCCCTTCTCGTATGCTTTTTGATAAATTGTTTTAAACTCGTCAAACGGATAGTCGTGTGGAATATTTGTCGTATTAGAGACCGCATTATCAATGTACCGTTGAATAGTTTCAATAGTTGCTAGTTTCTCGTCGACTGTAATGTCTTTATATGTAACGAACTTAAGCTCTGCAACATCGTAGCAATCTGAAACCGGTTGTGCAGCTTCAGGACGAACCTGCCAGTATGCATAGTCGACAACATCGAACTCCTCTCGTTTGAATCCCTCACTACCGAACCCCGTAATGACTTTTCGGCGGTATTCCAATTCAAAAATGGGCTCGATACCCGACGACACATTATTAGCCAACACACTTATAGTCCCAGTAGGTGCAACCGTCAGAATCTGACTATTCCGCATCTTCGCGAGATTAATAGATGCCAAAACATCCTTATTTCTCTGGAGGAATCCTGACTTCTTATATTCTACTACATTTAACAGCGGGAAAGGACCTTTTTCTATGCCTATATCTTGAGATGCTTCGTATGCAGTATAAAGCAGCTCCTTAAACAACTCGCTGGTAAAACTAAGAGCACCAAGCGAACCATATCTTAAACCCATCATCACTAACATATCTGCATAACCCGTCACACCTAAACCAATTCTTCTCGTCTCTAACGCCTTCTTTTTCTGCTTTTCTAACGGATAGAGATTAACGTCCAGTACGTCATCCAAAAACCTAACAGCTACCGGAACCACTTTATAGAATTTCTCAAAATCAAATGCAGCGCGTGGTGTAAAAGGATTGAGCACAAACTTTACCAGATTCAGATGACCAAGTAAACACGAACCATAATCCATCCCCAACACTATCTCTCCACACGGATTAACTCCCACATCCTTGCCTTCGATATACCACAGATTATTTTCTTTTACCATCGTGCCGTGAAACAAAACACCAGGTTCGTTATACTTATACGTATGTTCTAAAATAGCATCCCAAATCTCCCGTGCTTTATAAACTCGGTCTTCCATTCCCTTATACACCAACTTCCATTCGGCGTCAGCTTTCACTGCAGCCATAAACTCATCACTAACTAACACCGACGTATTAAACATAGACAGATAACCAGGTTTGTCTTTCGCTTTTATAAAATCCATTAAGTCATAGTTATACGTGTCTAACATTGCATTCATAGCACCCCGTCGGTTTCCGGCTTCGATAACTCTACACGAAGAATCGAAGACTTCCATAAAACCAACGGGTCCAGACGCAGCAGCGCCGTTTGAATAAACCTTCGCGCCTCTTGGTCTTAATCTCGAAAAGTTGAGACCGACGCCACCTCCCGCTCTTAGTGTTTTCGCAACCTCCACAACCGCATTAAATATGCCGTCAAAGTCGTCAGGAATATAGTCTTGGATAAAACAGTTTGACATTGTTACAGTTCGCCAATCCGTTCCAGCGTTTGTTAGAATTCTTCCTGCTGGGATAAATACAAAATCTTCCAGTATCTGACAGAACTTCGCCGTCCATGTCCCATGTGATTTTTCGGCTAACGCAATCGCTTTCGCAACCCTCGCCCATGTACCTACAATAGTTTTATCCTTACCCAATACTGAATACTTCATCTGATGAATCATTGAACTGATAGCCTGCGTAAAATATTCCATTTCTACCCCTTCCACATCCTATTTTTGATAGCCTTGTTGAAACAACAGGTCCGTTCTACCGTTATTGAAAAGTACGTCGTAATATTGTTCCGTTGCAATAACCTTCGCTACATAGTCGAGCGTCGTCTTTCCAACACCATAATAATAATAGAGTGCATGAATCCAAGACCCGTATCTCTTATAACGTTGCGTCAGATACCTACAACCTTCGGTTGTGTTTATATAAATATTAAAAAGTTCTTCCCGTTTTCTATGCTTAAAATATCGCGGCATTAACTGCATTAGGCCCACAGCGCCAGCTTCACTTACTGCATCTTTTTTAAACCCACTTTCGACATCGATTAAACCGAAAAGCAGGTTGACAGGAATCTCAAATTCGGTCGCTCTAAGTAATATAAGAGTCACAACTTCTCTATCTCGAATTCTTTGATTATAAATAGTCACGACCTCCGCAAAGTTTCCATTTTGAATCTCATTCACAACGTACTCGTTTACCTCTAAACCTCTGTAATAAGGGAAAACGTCAAAATAAAACTCCTTCGTCCGGACTTGATGGATTTCGACTTTTTCTCTGTTACCATATACAAAGACGCCCCATCCAATAACACCCAAGCAAAGGAACTCAACAGTTAAAATCACGATAATTACTTTGAACTTCGACCTAATTAATGTCGCCATCGGTTCGCTCCTGTTTCAACTCGATATAGTCATCCAGAATTTCTAACAACTTTTCACATTTACCGACATCGTCACTACCGTAACTAATATAAAACTTCTGCTTCATTCGAAGCCAGTACTTCAAACTATTAATCTCGCAAGGAACCTTTTGAAGTTTTTTCTTTTTCATGTTACATCAATAAAAGATTTCTTTATAGTGTCGAGTCATACACGTGCCTGCAACTCCCGCCGAAAGCGTGAAAGCTGAGTCACTTGGCAGCTCTCCGGTGCGTCTTAAAATCGGTAGGCGACCCGCTGCAACTAACAACGCAAGTCTTGGAAGGTTTACGACTTGACTTGACAAAACTATAGTTCCTGAAACTCTCGGATTTATTTCTAACAACTTAAACCCGTTATTCGTTTCGATAAACTGTAAATTGACATTGAATTGAAGTCCCAACTTTTTTACGATTTGCTGACTAATGTCAATCAATTTCTTATCAAAATCTAAATGACCCTTAGTACAGATTCCACTTCTAATTTCGTCTCTTATTCTTGTAACCGTATACACATCGGAAATCAAATCTACACTCCATTCTCGTCCCTCAAGAAACTCGGAGACGAGCAAACCTCCTACTTCGTCCATACCTTGAGAGGTCAGTCGCGCAATAAACTCACGAAATGAAAGAAGACCGTATGGCATAGGTTTATTAGTAAAGTCCAGCCGATAGTTTGCAGCGTCAGAATCCGAGACGATTCTATAAAGCCCTCTACTACCGTTACTTCTGCACGGTTTCACAAAAAAACCCGTCTTTGCCCACAATTTTTGTTTCGGTAGTTTAAATAAATCTTGTGGAGTGCGTGCAACTACAAATTGGGGAATAAAATCGAATTTGTTAAAGTACGTATACAATAACCCTTTATCTATCGCAGCCTCAAGACGGTCGTGGCTACTAACCAAAATAGTACAATCGTACGTAGTTTTCACAAACTGTTTTATGCTTGTTAACGGTAACAATTCGTTTGTACTCATTGGTAACACGAACTTCATATGCAGCGTCTTAATAATTCGCATTATCTCACCTAAGTACGGGCCGTGCAAGGAAGCATCAGGAACTACTTCGCCTGGAATCAAATGGAATCCGTACGCATCAATATCTCGGTCTACACCACACAACTTATAATAAGGTTTCAAGAGTTCGATAATACTTCCCGCACCTGGACACCCTACTGCAGTCAACAACACATTGTCCATACTAATCTCCGTCTTCGATTGTACAGTCGAACGCAATTTCTCGGCGACGTTGGAATTCGTCGTAACGATTATCGACTCGTTTACAGCCAAACGACGCCAGCGCCTTATCGATATGTTCTTCGAGTCCCCACATCAGCGGACCGTCGTACGACACCACTATTCTTTTTTTTAGTACCTGCCATTTTAACTCTCCTATAGTTTATTTACAACCGTGGCATGAACCACATTGTTTACAATCAACGTATTTCCCTGATTTGCGTGTCAAGATGTCCAAAGGAAATCGCATCATCTTCTCTTTCTTTATCCACGGCTTTTCATACTTCACCTCTACACGCTCTAAAACCTCTAATACCTGTGCCATAACTTTCTCCTTAGTATTTTTTGTAATACTTCTAATTCATTTTTGGCCATCCTATTGTCCCTCCAAACACCTAAAGCAAAAAAGTTTATTAGGAGGCGCTGCATAGACAAATATGTAAATAAGCGGAATCACATCGCCGCGTTCCACTAAGCCGTAAGGGTCACGGCCACACTCCGAACATCGACAACCGAAACTTTCAGTCGGATGATTGATATGAAAATCTATTATTTTTTTTCTTAATACTTCCATATCCAACATAGCATTTCCTTAACTCATTATTTTTCTATCAACTTCACGACCTCAAATGCTTCTGCATATTCGTGATAACAAAGAACTCCATAAAACATCGCCAGACTTCTTATATATTCAGAATGAAAATAATGTCGGGTGTGTTGAGACTTATATATGTCAAGAACCGCAATTTTCTTATCTAACTCTTCGTCCGAAATAGGAACGAAGTAGTCGATTCGCTTATTGTCACAATTCCATGGCTCCTTATAACTAATCAAATTACGGTCTTTAAAAACTCTACCGGCATTTAATCCTACGGTTGCGTGGTCTTGATTACTATCGCAAACACTCGGTGTGACGACTAAATCCGGATTTATAGTATCTTTACACTCTAACAATGTTTCACAAATCTTTTGAGAATAATCAGGAAACATCCTTGCTATTAATACTATCAATGTACGATGCCGAACTCCGAGTGTCTCCATCGCAAGTGCCCACTCGCTTTTCATTTCGAACCCGTAATTATTTTCTTGAGCACAACTAAAACAGAGAACGTGAATCTCATAACCTTTCGATATCCACTTACAAATGCTGCCGGCACACATCAGTTCAACATCATCTACATGTGGCGATAACAATAATATTTTCATACCTTTTACCTCACCATTCTATCCCGATCGACATACTAGTTTTATTTCCACCGGCAAATCTATCATAGAAGACGTTATACTCTGAATATACCGGGTGCGCACAATGATGATATATGTCTACGTATAGAAAGTCAGTTATATTTGCCTTTACACCAACACTATACCTATCATTAAACGGATAAAAACTAGTTCTCTGACCTGAATATTCCATTAATACATTGATACCCGCATAAAGCTCGAGCCAATACCATGGTAAAAATTGAACATTTATCTCTGCTTCAAAACCTTCAAGCTCTGGTATATATCCGAATTGCATATTGCCGTGGATTTCCGCACCTTCTACTCTAAAAGCAGCCATCGACCAAACAAAAGAAAAGACAGCAAGTATAATCAAAATAATAATTATCATCTTCATTATTTTCTCCTATTTTACCTCTTTAATTCGGTCTGATAACGGTCCACCTTTTGTACGTCTCGGCGACTTTTCTGAATCTTTTTCCTTCGGCGGTACGTAAGGTTGTAGTTCGTGCTCATGGGCTTTAATTACGTTAATACCCACGTCCTTCGGTTCTCCAAAAAACGGGCGTAGTTCATACAGAATCGACGCACCCTGACCGCTGTCAAAATACGTACGAAGGATCACCAAAAACTTGCAGCTTCCCCCCGAATGCTTAAATCGGACTTCTTCGCCAATCTTATACTTAAACTTTAATGTATTCATATTATCTCCCCTTCTCTTAATAGTCTCTTCCATCTTTTCTATCCCACGAATACCATACCTGTTACTTAAGATCTCAAACGCAATCGCTTCGTGATTCCCATCGCAGCACCATGGACACTTCCCTATCCTTCTTCCCTCCGCAACCAACGATTTTATCAACGCTGTATCTACGAAGATACCGTTAACACACATTAAGGACCTTCCTCCATACAAAGGTCGACGACAAACCTAATTGCCGTTGCTGCAACCTGAATCGCTTCTTTTGCCATCTGCTCTTTACCTTGAAACGTCTTTACTTCGCCCCACAACTCATCAAGTTCTTCCAAAATTATTGCATACCCACCATGATAGTTTGTAAATGAGCCGTATTCGACCCCACCTCTCTCGTATTCCTCTACCACTTTTTTAACGGTTGATTTAAGATCGCTCATAGTTCCTCCCAAGAATCGTTCCGTATCTCCATATACAAAATGCGTCGTATTCATGCTGGGTTTCAAAATGTTTATTATAGTTACTCTCGACCCACGCTGCTACTTCTTCCTTCGAACTGTTTCCTTTTCCTAAGACGGCATATTTCCACTTCGTCGAGGGGACTAATATAGGGTCTGGGACGCACGAACGCAATGAAGCGAGTAGAATGATACCATTAACGGCGCCTAAATCTGCAACTCGCGCCTTCGCACCGTACGCAACACATTCTAAAAATACGCCAGTTATACTGTGCTTCTTAAAGAAGCTGCAAAAAAAGTTATAAATTCTACCCAACTTATCACGCGTTGTCTTAAGATTTACAGTAGTAAACACAACACTTTCACTACCCTGATATACTGCTAAAGTATTCAAGCCCGGATCGATTCCAACTATCATCCTTCTTCCTCCTCTTATATAAATACCTAAACTTCCACCTCAACCGCCAATACGTCGTCTTCCAATTCCACTTCTTATTTAGTTCCCTTAAACTTTTATCATCTAAAAATACGTTTGCAAATATCTTATGGTCAAGCTGGTCATACCAATTCTTAACGTCCCTATTAACAGCATCAAACGGAATGTGATTATTCCGTAGATAGCGAGAAAGGTTTGCCGAAAACGGCCGTCCCGTATAAATTATTATAATCCAACCTTCCTTATATAAACGACCGAGATACTTCGCACAGTCTTTCTTAGGTGGCCCGTAAATTGCCTGCCCTACCCACCTTTCACAGTCCGCAATCACACCGTCAAAATCTACCGCCAGTACCATAGGGTCTATTAGAACTTTCATTGAGCTTTATAACCTTTACTTATTTCTCTTAATCTATTAAGATAAGTTCCCGCAATTCGAACGTCTTCGTAGCTTGAAGAAACCAAACGACGTTGGATGCGCTTAAATAATTCATAAACGTAACTCGGGTTATTCGCCTGTAAGCGATCGTTGCAAACTTTAAAACTACGATACTTTAACCAGTCCGTAAGTAACTCAAAATACGGATTCTCGATATCATTCTTTATAAATGAATATATGCGCTTATATTTTTCGTTGCTAATCCGCTCTCTCAACCCTCCCAAACTCGTTAAATCATCAAACCGTAGCTTTCCTAACTCGTCTTTGATAAGAGGTATTACTTTTTTATAATTATACGTACTAAAATATTGATATAGCAGCGTTAAAATCGCTAAAAGGACGTGTAGGCGCCTTAAATCTTCTGTATGCGTGCGTTTACCTTTTACGGTAACCTTCACATTAGTCTTTATCATAACCTGAATCCACACACGTTCCTTTTCTGTCATATAATGCTTACTGAGAACATTAAAATATCTAAGTTTCTTTCTCATCTCATATTCTATGTAAAGACGTTCGTTTGAGAAACAAGTTGGGTCGTCATCACAACTAAATAAAGGTGAGTCTTCATTCATATAGATATTTTTATACATATACTTCACTCATTTTAGCAGAATCGTGTCCTGATTTATGCGGCACTATTTTTAACGCCTTTTTAATACCATTAAAGGTTCGAACTCCCAATCGAAGCAGATTAAGACGGTTTTCCTCTATTATCGTATAAGTCCCCATAAATAATATACTTACGAAAATACTATCTTTCTCGATTCGCTCAACTACTCCTTGAACACCCTTAAATAGCCCAGTCCTAATCTCAACGGGTTCACCGACTCGAATAAAGACCTGGGGAGAACGTTTTCCTAGGCGTTCCTGTAACTTAACAACCCCAAATTCTGCTGGTGTTAATTTATAGTAACGCCATCCAGTCTTAGTTCCTTCTCTCAAGATTGCAAACGTTTTAACTACATCCAATTTGTACAGGAACGAAGTCCTGACTTCATCCTCAACACTTTTTTTAAGACCTACGAATCCATAACTCGGAAACATCCTTAATTTATGCGCTATTATCTTTTTTCCCTGCGCTTCACTAAATCTCAACATCGGAACCCAAAAATTAGGGGATAAGTCGAATCGATTGACTTCGATTATATAGGCTATAACTCTCTTAACGTATTCTTCCTGCTTCGCTCTGTACTTCAGAATATACCAATCTTTCACGTTCTAGTCCTTTATAATAAGTGGCGGCAAGCTCAATCGTACATTCCTTAACTTCGTAATCAACTTCGCCGTATATTGTAGGTCTTTAGGTTTTTCAGGACGTAAATCTACAGTCGGAAGACTCGCTCGTAACCTTGTCAACATCTCAGGAGTAGGGCTTCCTTCGTCTTCCGAAATCATAACGACGACTTCTTTACGGTCTTCGACATAACGAGTTCGAAGAAGCTCGAAAGGTCCGATATGAATTAACAAGTCAGGTGAATTATACGGAGCGTTCTCAAACGTACACCCAGATTCAACGATTACGAAACAATGGTTTATTTGGAGTTGCTGAATCAGTGTTGCGATTTCATGCGCGGGAGCAAGAAACGGATCGCTTCCACAAAAATAAACAATTTTCTGTTGAACAGTATGTTGTACATAATCCATGATTCGTGCGAACCACCGCTCCGTACTTGCCACTTTAGAGACCCGTTGCTGCGAAACACACACGGCTTGGTTGTTCGCAAATCTTCCCGTCCTAATGATACAACTATTTATATTATAAGCTAACATGTCGTTTCCTCCTTTTCATCTACCCCTCTCTTTAATGCTTGTTGCATTTCTTCTGCAATCTCAATTTTACACTTTTCTGTATGTTGTTTTTTTCCTTCATAATGAAGGTGTCCCATATCTATTTCAAGGGTTTGTCGTGCAACCTTATTCAACAACCATTCCTTTTCCTTCTTCAATTGCTCGATTTCACGACCTCGATTTCCTTCTGCTCGATGTTCTCTAAACCACGCCAATGTAATTTTAATCACTGTTTCGTTTGCCATGTTCATTGTAAACGCGTATATTTTTTCTAGTGTCTCCAGTTGTAGTGCCTTTATATAATCAGGAACCCATTTATCATTTTCAACAGCACTCTTTAATTTTCCGAGCCTATCCATCTCACTCCTCCTCCAGTGCTTGTTGCATTTCTTCTGCCTTAGTTTACGCCATTTTTTAATTGCAACATAGATAATGAAGTCATTATTGGTTTCTTTATTTTCTTCATCTAACCCTCCTTCAGTGCTTGCTGCATATAGTGACACCTACCTTCCCACCGACCGTTTACACGTTGCTGCATCCAATTCCAATCTTCTCTTGTCTTATCACAATGATTATGGTCTACATTTACTCCTATATGCAAAGATACACACCCTACACATGCCTTAGCTTTTTCTTCATTCGTTAAATCAATAACCCGGTATCTATTCATCTTCCCTCGCTGCCGCACTACACGGACAACCTTCCCATTCACCTTGACCTTTTGCATTCATGGTTCCTTCTTTTATTCTTCGAAATATAAGAGAAGGCCGAGACATTCTTACGCATTCGAATCCATCCGC